>MDTD01132653.1_pt1 | contig 13106 bp, 10 predicted proteins | sample 811221 | NCBI WGS metagenome assembly MDTD01 (sample SAMN05326646, study PRJNA326480) | marine metagenome | isolation source: seawater | place: Pacific Ocean: South West | collected 2011 | reverse complement strand
TCAGCCTCTTTGGACTCAGCCTCTTTGGACTCAGCCTCTTTGGACTCAGCCTCTTTGGACTCAGCCTCTTTGGACTCAGCCGCTTTGGACTCAGCCGCTTTGGACTCAGCCTTCTGCGAACCCGAATCGGCGGATTCGGACGAATCCTCAACAGCCGCTGCCTCAGCAGGTTCAGCTTCGATTTTCGGTTTTACGAAAGGCTGCTTTGTAGGAACGAGAGCCGAAGTCTCGTTCGGTTGATCAGAAGTCACCTCACGAAACTGAGCATTCGCCGAGGTTGTGGCAACAACACCGATGAAGAGCGCCAGAATGATGATTTGTGCATTAAAAAAACGCATGACTCGTCTCCTCGATTCAACATCAAAGCAGCGGCCGCGTGTGGGAGCGCAACTGACATACCACGCCCCTACAATCACTTATCTCTACTCAGATCGGACAATCGTCACGGCAAGTACAGTATCTTGCTGGAGAATCTCAGCATCGAAAGCAAAAGAAGGAGAGTGCAAGCATCCTTTAGTTACTCTGGGCAACGTAGGGAGGTGCCAGCAATGCCCGCAACGTTAACGCATGGACGGGCATTCCGATCAGCCGAACAACCATTCATCCACTTGCTTCATCGCCTTGCTGAAGTCTTCGTCGGCAACTGCCTGGACGATCCCATCAAGGATTTGAAAGTGGCGGTGATGGAAAGGCATGGGGGTTCCAGCGGGAAGAGGATCCCCCACAAGCCGGCCACCGATTTGATCGATCAGGCGTTCGATTCCCGTCCCATCGATCGCGGATGTTGGCATAACGTGCGGTGGCAATGTGAGCTGTTGGGGATCCACTTTGTCGATTTTATTGAGCACTAGAATCTGATGATTCTCCAGGTCAGGGAGAGGTTGTTCATCGAGGTTCTCTGCATCCATCACGATGAGCTTCAAATCGCATGATTTAGCTTGTTCCACGGCACGTTCGACGCCCGCTGCCTCGATCGGCTCATCTGTTTCTCGGATCCCGGCAGTATCGGCGAACTGGACGGGCCATCCACGAATGACGGTCTCGGCGGTCACCACATCGCGTGTCGTCCCCGGTTGATCGTAGACAATCGCTCTTTGATATCCGACAAGCCGATTGATCAAACTACTTTTTCCAACATTGGGAGCTCCAACCAAGGCGACTTGCCATGGATCGGTGAGACGTCGGCCGAGCTTTCGATATTCGAGCAATGGATCGAGCAGCTGGTGACATTGATCAGGGTCAGATATTTCGAGAGCGCGTCGTAAATGGCTGAGTGCACGATGCAATGCTCCGCGCTGTTGATCGAGCAGAATGGCGGCGACGGTTTCCGTGCGGGCCTCAGACAGTGCCTGGTGGATTTCGGTCGTAAGCTGATCAACAGCGGTCAATTCGGACCATTCCGTTTCGACAACAGCGTGGCTTTTCAAGGAACGCAGAATCCGAGCGGATGCAGCGGCGCCGCCGTGGCAATGGACGTCAATACAGTCCGTCTCAACGCGACAAACGACGACCTCTTCGAAAACATCAGGCGGGCTTTCCGACCAAAGTCCGAAGAGCACGCGCCGGGTGTCGGCGTGCATCAAAGAAAGTTTTCCACTTGGTTGAAAATGGGCTCGTACGGCTTGCAATGCGAGCGGCCCTTGGACACGAACGGTGGCAACGGCGGACCGTCCGGGCGGTGTGAGCAATGCGGCTCGTGTCGAACTCATGTGGAACTCGCTTTGACACGGGCGGCGAGTGCGATACCCGACAAGACGAGATGAGGATAACCGTTTCCATCGAGAGCGACATAGGGAGCGAGCCGCCCCATATCACCCCCGGTCAAGAAGAGTTCGTTGTCTTCCTCGAGATGTTCTCGCATCCGACCGACGATTTCACGAATGCTTCCGACGGTACCCCAGAAAATACCACTTCGAATGGCCGACTCGGTCGCCCGTCCCACGACAGTCGGTGGATCATCAAGACGATAGGTACTGATCACGGGGAGGAGATCGGTGCCGGCCGACAAGGCGAGTGCGGATGCCTGCTGGCCCGCCAAGATGGCTCCACCCTCAAAACACTCGTCCGCGGAAACCAGATCCACGGTGATGGCCGAGCCTGCATCCACCACGATCGCCGCATGGCCATTTTTTTTGAGGCAGCACGCAGCAGCCGCACTCGCTAAACGATCCAGACCGACGCGCTCGGGGTGATCGACGTTGATCCTGAGAGGAAAATCTTCGTGACGCAGTTGGCGAACCGACTCAATCGTTGGCTGGGACTTCATCCAATCAACAATCTCCTGAGCGGCTTGACGATAAACGCTTGCCAGATAGCAGTGGGTGGCGGCCTTCGGAATCCACGCTTGCAACGCCTCAAAATCGGGAGAGCGCGAATCCATGCGAATCACGTCGAGTGGCTCCGGCAGGCCATCTCCGGCCACATTCGAGAACTGACCGATCTTGATCGCAGAATTGCCGACGTCGACGGCCAGGAAAACAGAGTTGTCGTGATGGTCGGTCATTTTGTTCATCGCCACGACGGCCCAGGCTCAACCTGTTGCTTGATCATCGGGGGACTGATTCAAACATGCCACGATTGCATGAACCAGCTGATTCAGATTTTGACCGGTGACGGCAGAAATGAGTAGTACGGGCGATTCCAATTCGGCCTTCAATTTCTCGTGAATCTCTGCAGCTTCGGGCAATTCCGCCTTAGTCACGGCGACAATTTCAGACCGTTGTGATAGATGCGGATCGTAGGCAGTGAGTTCACGGCGGATCGCATTGAAATTATCCAGCGGATCGGTCTGATCCATCGGACTCGGTTCCACCAGATGCACCAAGACGCGTGTTCGCTCGACATGCCTGAGAAACTCATGGCCCAACCCCACGCCTTGATGAGCACCATCGATCAGGCCAGGGATGTCTGCCATGACAAATGAGTGATCGAGATCGACCTTCACGCGTCCCAGATGCGGTGTTTTCGTCGTGAAGGGATAGTCGGCGATTTCAGGGCGGGCATGGGAAAGACGACTCAACAGCGTACTTTTGCCGGCATTGGGTCGGCCGATCAAGCCAACGTCAGCAATCGACTTGAGTTCTAACACGAGCCGCCGAGCCTCCCCATCTTCGCCGGGAGTATGTTCCCTCGGAGCTCGATTGGTGGCACTTTTGAAATGGGTATTTCCCCGACCGCCACGTCCGCCCTTCGCCGCAGTGACCTGCTCTCCAGCCTCGGATAAATCCTTGATCACAAATCCGTTCTGGGCGTCGATAACGACGGTGCCAGGCGGGACTCGCACAATCAAGTCTTGGCCGTTGCGACCGTGTCGATTGCTCCCCTGCCCATGGCGCCCCCGTTCCGCTCTCCAGAGCTTTCGGTTGGCAACGGAAGAAAGTTGATTCACACCTTCCTCGGCCGACAGGATCACGCTACCACCGCTACCACCATCGCCACCATCCGGGCCGCCGCGAGGTACGAATCGCTCTCGCCGAAAACTGCAGCATCCATTGCCGCCGTTGCCAGCTTCCACATCGATTTGCACGCGGTCCACGAACACGCTGTCAGCCCCCGTTGAGCATCGGTCCTGGTGAGACTCGAATTCCGGCCTGCCTTCGGGATCAAGTTGATCAACTGTCATTGATCAAGCATGCCCGAAACAAAAAACGCGACCCCACAACGGGATCGCGATTGAAATCTCAGATCAAGCTGAAAGAACGTTAGCTGTCGGAGGGAACGATGTTGATCCGACGACCTTTGCGATCGAAGTTGACGGTGCCATCTACCAATGCGAACAACGTGTAATCGTTTCCCTGGCCAACGTTTGCACCAGGATGATAGCGGTTGCCTACCTGACGAACGAGGATATTGCCCGCCCGCACGGTCTCACCACCAAACTTCTTGACTCCGCGTCGCTGGGCGTTTGAGTCACGTCCGTTACGACTGGAACCTTGGCCCTTCTTATGTGCCATGGCAATAACTCCTTAGAAAACCGGTTCGTCGAATCCTTATTTCTACCGGTAGACCCACTGGTAATCAACCCGTTCTTTCAGGCCATAAGCCTTGAGAACCTGATCTTCAATGATTCCTGCGGGCAGTTGATTCTGGTTCGGAACGCCAAATCGGATCTCATCTTCGTTGTGATCGAGCGAATCGCCAGGGCGCCAGAAGTTCAATTGCAGGGTTTTGTAGAGAAAACGCCGTCCCGTGCCCGGAGGATCGCCGGCCTTGAAACCGTTCGGCGGATCCTGCCAGCGGTAGGCATTGGTAAGCCCACGGACATAGATTGAGAAAAAGTCGCTGCGAGGGTCAACGCCCACCCAGGTCGCCACACCCCAAACGCTATTGTCTTCCAATTCAGTACTAACCGGAATGTTGACATCGCTGATCGTCACCGAGTTGTAGAACTTTCGATTCGGATCCTCCCGCAGTCGTATCTCATTCACGGCAGCCGGAATTACCTTGTCGAGATAAACCCGATCAACGTCGTGACATTGAAGGAAAAAGTTGGGGAAGAACCGCACCGAGTGGTTGGTCGGATTCACCTCGAACGTTCCTTGACCGCCATCGTTCGCCGCTTCGGGATTCAAATGATTACCGTTATTGCGAACGAAATAGACGAGATACAAAACCTTCTCAGTCTTGACCGATCCATCAGGTTGCGGGATGTCGATGTCCATCATGCTCAGCGGCTTAAAGCCGAATTCCAACCCCCAAACTGAGCGTCGGAAGATAGTCGCCTTGACGTCTGCCAACAGAGTTTTGCTCTTTGCAGAAAGGTTGGGCTCCCAATCCAACTGGGGTGCACCGACCGTCAACTCAACCATCTCGCGAGGTCCGCTGAAGGTTTCTTCCTCTTGGATGTGAGGGGAAATCCGAGTGATTACTCCGGGCGCCAATTTGCGAAATCCAGGGGAACGTTCCTGAGCTTCGACGACCTCAGACAACAGGCCCAGCAGAAGCACTGCGGCGGAACAAGCAGCCAAACAAGGGTTAAGCGTTTTAAACATAGAGCCACGTTAAACAGGGAGTGTAGAGTATCAACGAGATCGAGACCTCGTAGCGAGACCTGCTCCCAGTATAGTTGGGCTGCGTAAACTGGGTCAAATTGCAAATCAGCCAGAAATCGATTATTCAGCCGACACAAGCCGCAAATTCACCTTCTCAGCGACCAGCTCCTGTTTCATTTCTTGATCGGACGAGTAATTTCGTGCGGGCAAACGGTAGCTGGATAGCTCGATTTCAAGTTTTTCTCGCGAAAGCTCAATCGGCGACAAGTGATATTCCCAAAGTCCGCGGCGCTGGAGGCTGACCTGGGTTGCGGCCGGAGTCTCATAGGATTGTGGTGGCATCCCGCGGCCGAGGCAGATCATGAGACTGAGCAGGTCAAAGAATTGCAGATAGTCGACCGTCTTTTCAGCGAGGCTCCGATTTCCGCCGTCCTCTGCTCGGAGAGCAGCCCAGTCCGTCAGCCAGCGTTCACATTCAGACTCAAATTGCTCGACGAATTCCGCATTCAGACCATCGGGGTCGGCTTCCGGATCCAGCGGCCTGAGCCTAAGAAAATGACGCGCAACGAGATAAGCGGGCAGCGGCCCTAGCTCCTCAGCGGCTCGGATCGACCGGGCCCAGATTTGATTGTCTTGCCCATAAGGAAGCTCGTAAAACGCGATCGGTGATCCGACGGCGGGGTCGAGTTGGGCCGTCGCATCAAAGTCACACCAGCCGTCATCATGGTGTTGAACTGCCGCAATCAGATCTGCACGAATTGCGGGTTCTTCGTTCTGGAGCGGACGCCAGTGGGCGGCAATTTCGGCGGCCAAATGGGCGTGATCAATCTGGGGTACCAGACACCAAGCAGCCCCTTCGTCCATCTCCCGCCGAATCATTTGTTTGAACTCCTGAGACCGCAGTGTCGGAGGCGCAGCGGCGGTTTCGGCGTGCGGCCTTCAAATTTAGCCTATCACAGATCTCAACACGATCAACGGACAGTCTCTTCGGAAGCGTCCGCTGTTTCTTCGGCAGGCTGGTCGGAATCCAAGAATTGCAGGCTTCCGATCAGTGTCATATCTCCACCGCCGAACTGTTCGGCGTCCTCACCCCCCAGCGTGAAAGCGCAGGAAATACGGCGTCCATCGCGGTGGGTGATGTGATAGTAGATCCAGAGAATCGGCGAATCGGAAACGTTACCCGCCGCAACGACCCGTAAAACCTTATGTCCGGCGTCATTCTGAGATTCTTGAGAATCGACAATTTGCCGGACAGAGTCACCCAAGGCCATGCTGATATCCTGCTGGAATTTATCCATGCTCAAAGGTTTGCCCCCGACGGGATGGAGCGAGCGGATATTGCACTGGGCGATCATTCGACCGTCATCCACACAGCGGAGAACAGTCATATTGGGCTTTTCGAAGAACACGTGCCAACGTCGATTGTGGACCAGCGAAAAGCCGGCAGCTTCCGAGCGATGTTCCAACATAGCCTCATGTTGGACGTTTTCGAGATCGAACTGATCGATCGTTTCCTGATGCACGTGGCCGGGCCGAGTCATTGCTTCACGAACCATGCGAACCGCCGCCTGGACTTGAAGACCCGGAGTGGAGGCCCCTATTTCCCGGTCTTCGTCAATCGCTACAGCCACCCAGTAAATGGTCGAAGATTGAATATCGAAGTTGTACTTGCCGTTAATTTCAACCTTAGTAATGACTCCTTCGACGGTCCCCACCAGATTGCCGCTCAGCGTCATATAGGCCACACCATCCTTGATCTTGGCAAACTGACTCTTGACGTCGTTCGCCGTAACGGCATCAAGATTGAACATTTGAGCGAGCAGTTTGTCGTCATGCGTCCAGCTATCGCCGGGCGACTTTTCGGCTTTGGGCAGCAGAAGGTCGACGAGATTGCTACCGCACGGTAATTCCACCAGATCTAACTCTTCTCGTTTCAACGACCCTGTGGGTGAGACATGCATATTCTCGAGCTCTTCCGGGTCAACCAAAATCCAGCGAACTTCCTCCCGAAGCTCGTAGCGACGGTGTCGCTGATCGACCTCGAAATCGGAGGCAGCCTCTTCGAAATAGCGGAGACTTCGTCCGGTGTCAGCGTCTAGCACGCGTTCCTCATAGACGTAATTCCCGACCGCCTTGAGCGGGTGCAAATCGGGTTTCCCCTCGCTCTTTTGCAGTGACATGAGATTTCCTGTCACCTTAAACACCACTTTGACGCGTTGATTATGGCGAGAGTCAGAAGGCGTGAGGTCGACGGTTTCGGCCCGACTCAGCGAACTCCCAGCTAGCACGATTGCAATGCCGCTCGCCAAACACAGAATTCGGGAACAAAAATCGCGGGAAAAATCGTTCAACATGGGTTTTCTCCGGGCTCGTTCGACATCGACGGGGTTAAAGGGTAGATCGACTTCCGAGCCGGCGAACTTTGATGTCAAGTTTGGGCAACCTGACGTGACAGCAAACCTGAACAGAATTGCCGGAAAAAACGACGAGGTTGACTCGGGCGAGCGGGCCGTTACGGAATAATGAGAGGTCCGGTCGGAGGTCGTAAACCGTATTTTTAGAAGGAGTTAACGCCGGTACGACGAGCAGAGAACGGGTAAAAGCGCGAACATTGGCCCGATCATTTGCAACTGTTTTTGCGTAGATGGCTATAACGAAGTTGGAATCGGAAATGCGGCCGAAAAAGTTGAAAAGATTCGCAAGATGAACCGCTTTTCGGCAACTTCGCCACAGCCGCCATGAAGATTTGTCGCCTCGCGACGAACTAACTGTCGGCCTTCGCGGATTGGGGATCAACCGCCAGTCAGCAATTTCGGATTTTGGATCGGGCGATGGGAGTCGCAGGGAACACCGATCTTTGTCCGGTAACGGATGAGAGAACGAGGTGGGTGATGCATTCAGAATATCGAAGTCAAATCTTGAAGCAGTTGCGTGACCAGCAGGTCCGGTACGCACCGCGCGAGAAAAAACTCGAACAGGTCGCCAACGCCGAAGACCTGCTTCACGAGATCGACGTTGAAAAAACGTATCCCTACGAGCTGCTGTGTTTTCGCGTCACGGGCTACCGTCCCGAATCAACTCCTCATCTGACCATCGCTGGAGAAGACCTGGCGCATGATCTGCGGCTGTTCATCGAAGACGTTTCCGACGCTGCCGATATTCGCGTGGAAGAGGTTGGGCAACCGGTCTACACGGTGGACGATCTCAGCAAGATGTTCAACGTTTCAACCAAAACCATTTCTCGTTGGCGACAACAGGGACTCGTCAGTCGACGATTCCTCTTCAACGGTCGCAAGCGAGTTGGTTTTCTGCAACGAAGCGTCGATCGCTTCGTCACCCATAACCGCGAACGCGTCAAACGTGGCGAACGATTCAGCCAACTCACCGATCAAGAGCGAGGCGAAATCGTCCAACGAGCTCGCCGCCTGGCCCGTGCCGGTGGCTCCCCATCCGAAGTTACTCGACGCATCGCGAAACAGATGACTCGCAGCATCGAAACGATCCGCTATACGTTAAAACATTTTGACGCGGCTCACCCAGATCTGGCCATTTTCCCGGATCGGACAGGACCGTTGACGGTCGAGTCGAAGGATACGATTTTCCGACAATACCGTCGGGGCACATCGGTGGATGAGTTGGCGAAGCGTCATTGCCGCACGAAAACGAGCATCTATCGCGTGATCAACGAGATGCGTGCCGAGCGGATTCTGGAGCTGCCGTTGGACCACATTCCCAACGACTGCTTCTCCAAACGGAACGCCGAAAAGACGATCATGGGACCATTACCAGAAAGCGACAAGAAGAGTCGAGCGGCGCGACCGCCAAGCGGACTGCCGCCCTACCTAGCGTCGCTGTACGACGTGCCCCTCTTGAACCGCGAGCAGGAAGGACACCTCTTCCGCAAGCTGAACTTCCTCAAATACAAAGCGTCAGAGCTGCGTGAGTCGATCGATCTGGCCAACGCGAAAAGCTCAGTCATGGACGAGATTGAATCGCTGTACGATCAGGCTGTCGAAGTCAAAAACCAGATCGTCCAGGCGAATCTACGACTCGTTGTGTCGATCGCCAAAAGACACGTTTCCCAGTCGGAGGAGTTCTTCGGGCTGGTTAGCGATGGGAATATGTCGCTGATCCGAGCGGCCGAAAAGTTCGATTATGCCCGTGGCAATAAGTTCAGTACTTACGCCAGCTGGGCAATTATGAAGAACTTTGCCCGCACCATTCCGCAGGAATTCAAACAGCGCGATCGCTTCCGAACCAGTAGCGATGAGATGTTCGGCACGGCCGAAGATCTTCGTAAAGGCCAATATGAGCAGGAAAGTGCTCAGGAATTGCGAGAATTCCAGGTCGACAAGATCCTCGAAAGTCTGGACGACCGTGAACAAAAGATCATCATCAGCCGGTTTGGCCTCGATCACAAATTCGAGCCGCAAACACTCAAGGAAGTCGGGGCTCAGATGGGCGTGACGAAGGAGCGGATCCGACAGATCGAAGCCCGAGCTTTGTCGAAGCTGCGCATGGCTGCCCAAGAAGAGAAAATCGAGATTCCAGAGTAACGAACTGGGAATTCTTAGAGACGCTGCGGGGGACGTGAAGCGAGAGTCACGTCCCCCATTTTTCTTGCGCAACCGGATCAGCTTGATGTCTGATGGCAGCCAAGCGGCGCCGGAGAACCAGCCTGGAGAAGCTGGGTAACTGCGGCACGACAGTGAGTCACGAGCGATCGGCCCACGAAGCTCTCAACTTCGAAAAATTGCGGCCAGATCAGGGCCAGTTGGGCTAGCGGAAGCGACGATGATTTTCTACGATTCCGTATTGCACCGTACGTCAAGGTCAGTATATTGGCGGGTTTTCGTGGTACTTGAACTCTACGCTAGCGTAGCTCAATTGGCAGAGCAGCTGATTTGTAATCAGCAGGTTGTGGGTTCAAGTCCCTCCGCTAGCTCTTGGATTGACTCCGAGCGGTCGGACAGAAAGGAACGGGTTTTACCCGTTAGAGGATAGGATTGCGAGCACATCCGGCAGCGGCCGACGGGGGGTTTCCCGAGCGGTCAAAGGGGTCAGACTGTAAATCTGATGGCAGTGCCTTCGCAGGTTCGAATCCTGCACCCCCCATCGCATGAAAAGAGATTGAGTGCGGGGAGGCTGAAGTCGGTAATGGGTTCGAAGCAGGAGTGTTAGGAGAGACCGAAAGAAAGATTGCTTGCTGCGGGTGTAGCTCAATGGTAGAGCCATAGCCTTCCAAGCTAAAGACGAGGGTTCGATTCCCTTCACCCGCTTTTGCGGCGAACGGCAATAGAACCGGTCGTCGCGAGCGACGAAAGTCGTGACGGACAAAGAACCGATCCCGCTGCAGTCCAGAGGAAACGATCTTCGCTGCTGTAGCTCAGTTGGTAGAGCGCGTCCTTGGTAAGGACGAGGTCACGGGTCCGAGTCCCGTCAGCAGCTCTGATGAGATTTTTTTTAGACGTAAGAATCGTGGCGTGTGGCCGCGATTGAGTAGTCAGCTTTGCACTGGTAATTGTTAGGTAGAGAGCATGGCCAAGGAGACATTTGAACGTACCAAACCGCACGTAAACGTAGGCACCATCGGCCATATTGACCACGGCAAAACGACGCTGACCGGTGCCATCCTCGCGGTTCAGGCTGCAAAAGGTTTAGCAGAATCCAAGTCGTATGCGGACATCGCCAAAGGCGGTACAGTCCGTGACGATACTAAGACAGTGACGATCGCGGTCGCTCACGTCGAGTACGAATCCCCCAACCGACACTACGCCCATATCGACTGTCCGGGCCACGCCGACTTCATTAAGAATATGATCACCGGTGCTGCTCAGATGGACGGAGCGATCCTGGTTGTGTCGGCCGCTGATGGCCCGATGCCTCAGACGAAAGAGCACGTCCTCCTGGCTCGCCAGGTAGACGTCCCGGCCATCGTGGTCTTCCTGAACAAGATCGACCTCGTGGACGACGAAGAGCTTTTGGATCTCGTCGAACTCGAAGTTCGTGAATTGCTCACCAAATACGACTTCCCCGGCGACGATCTTCCTGTCGTCCGTGGATCCGCTTTGCCCGCTTACCAAGAGCCGGCCGATGACGTGAAGAACGCGTGCATCGGAGAACTCATGGACGCGATCGACTCACACATCCCTGAGCCCGCTCGCGAAGAAGATCGCCCCTTCTTGATGGCGATCGAAGACGTGTTCTCGATCGAAGGTCGAGGTACAGTCGCGACGGGTCGTATCGAACGCGGTGTGGTCAAGGTCGGTGAAGAAGTGGAAATTATCGGCTTGACAGCTGAACCCACCAAAACCACCGTGACTGGCGTGGAAATGTTCCGCAAGCTGCTCGACGAAGGACGTGCTGGCGATAACGTCGGTTGCCTGCTTCGTGGTGTTAAGCGAGACGATATCGAACGTGGCCAGGTACTCGCCAAGCCCGGTTCGATCACCCCGCACACCAAGTTCGAAGCGGAAGTTTACTGCCTGTCGAAAGATGAAGGCGGTCGACACACTCCATTCTTCAGCGGCTATCGTCCCCAGTTCTACTTCCGAACCACGGACGTGACTGGAACCGCTGACCTGATTGGTGCTGAAATGTGTATGCCTGGCGATAATGTGCGAGTTTCCGTCGAAATGCACAAGCCGATCGCGATGGACGAAGGTGTTCGCTTCGCCATCCGCGAAGGTGGTCGTACCGTCGGCTCGGGTGTCGTCACCAAAATTATTGAATAGTACGAACGGAGGCATAGGGGCGTAGCTCAATTGGCAGAGCACCGGTCTCCAAAACCGGGGGTTGCGAGTTCGACTCCCGCCGCCCCTGCCATTCAGTCGCATCGTACCGAGGGGTGCTCAAAAACACCTCTCGGTACGAGTGTTTTCGGACACTCGAAAAAATGTTACCCTGGTGAGATTCGAAGGAGTCGATGAGGGCGTGCCTTGGGAGCGTGCCTCGCTGACTATTAACTTCGGTTGGCAAACAGCATTCCTCCTGCCGTCGGTTGGATCGCATGGCTAAAGAAAAAAACGTCGCTGATGTTTCCTTCATTCAGGATTTGTTCAGCTTTGGCGTCTACAAACGAAACCAGGGCCGGGTGACTCGGCAACTGACCTTTGCTGCACTCGGCGTGACTTTGTTACTCGGCTGTTGGCAGCTACACAATACGATCAAAAGTCCGTCCGATGAAAGTTGGATGCATGGCACTGGTCTGGACTACCTCATCCCCGCTGGAATTCTGGCGATCGGGTTGTGGATCAGCTATCGCGTGGTGAACTACCCTCAGTTTTCCGATTTCCTGATTGCGGTCGAAGCCGAGATGACCAAGGTATCCTGGCCGAGCCGAACGGAATTAATCCGCAGTTCCTTGGTCGTGATCATTTTGATGTTTTTCCTGGCAGGCGTGCTGTTTGGGTTCGACATCATTTGGCGACAGCTGTTCATCCTAATGGGCATCATTCCCGAGCCGCCACAGACATAGTAACCGCTATTGGGTGTAAACCCCGATCGTGACGAATCGCGAAATTGCGAAGCAATGAATACAAACGAGCAACCAACCCAACCTGCTGCACCGGAAGGTGAACCGAATCAGGATGCTTCTGCCGAGGAGCTTCGTCCCGAAGTCTCGGAAGAAATGTCCGCTCAGGATACGGTCGCGCCAGAAGAAGCCGCAGCGAGCGACGAGATTGTCGAAGCGCCTCTGGAAGAGAGTTCCGAGGAGGTTGCGGACGTTGCTCCTTTAGAAGAGTCGACGGGGGTTGATCCTGAGTCGCTCAAGATGGATTGGTACATTCTGAAGGTCCAAAGCAATCGTGAAAAATCGATTTGTGATGGGCTGCAACGACGCGTCGCTGTGGCCGGCCTGGATGAGTTCTTTGGAGACATCCTGGTGCCCACGGAAGACGTCGCCGAGTTCAAAAATGGCAAGCGCCGAGTGGTGAAGCGGAAGTTGTATCCGGGTTACATCGTGGTGCACATGGCAATCAACGATGACACTTGGTTCCTCGTTCGCGAGACCCCTGGGATCGGCGACTTCACGGGTGCGGCCGGGAAGCCGACGCCCATGTTGCAGCACGAGGTCGAACGGATTGTGAAATCCGTCAGACCGGATGATGACGG
>MDTD01090680.1_pt1 | contig 13106 bp, 12 predicted proteins | sample 811221 | NCBI WGS metagenome assembly MDTD01 (sample SAMN05326646, study PRJNA326480) | marine metagenome | isolation source: seawater | place: Pacific Ocean: South West | collected 2011 | reverse complement strand
TAGCTAATGAGAAAGCCTCAAAATTTTCTGTTTGGAAACACGCTTTAAATTTTGTTGAAGAAAAAGAAAATGTCAGATTTGATTATTTTTTAGATATGGATTGTACTAATCCACTACTTTCTAAAAATGATCTGGAGGATTTTATTAGCTCGTTTTTTGATAAAAAAAAGAAAAAGAATTTTGATGGAATGATTACAGTACGTGATTCAATAAGAAATCCATATTTTAATCAAGTTGAAAAAAATGATGAAGGATATATTAAAAGATCTAAACGTTTAGAAAAAAGAGTTTTAAGAAGACAAGATGCTCCAATAGTATACGATGTAGTAGCAGGTTTTTATATATTTGATGCTGATTTTATAAGAAAAAATAATAATATACATGATGGTAATATTTGTGAATTTAAAGTTTCCACAGAGAAAAGTTTTGACATCGATAATCAATTTGATTTTGAATTAGTTAAATATTTGTTTGATAAAAATTATGTATCTTAATTCTATTAAAGGAAAAAAAATACTTCTAGTTGGTTCTATAGGTATATTAGGTAAAATATTTGCAGAGGAAATTGTTAGGCATGGCGGTGATCTGATAATAGCTGACATGAATATTCAAAAATTAGAAAAACTTGCTAAAAAATTATCAGTAAAATACTTTTATATAGATCTTGAAAAAGAAAAAACCGTAATTGATTGTGTAAAAAAAAGTGCAAAGTATTTAGGTGGGATAGATGTTGTTATTAGCAATGCAGCAATTACAGGAGATATAATTAAAAAGATTGCACCAAAAAAAGCATACGCTCCTTTTTCAGATCAATCTTTAAAACTATGGAAAAAAACTATAGATGTTAATTTGACGGGTTCTTTCCTCTTAGCGAGAGAAAGTGAGCAACATTTAAGTAAAGCAAAAGGTTCATTTATAATAACATCAAGTATATATGGAATTGTCGGTCCAGATCAAAGAATATATAAAGAAACTAAAATGGGTTGTCGAGCCTCATATTCTGCGAGCAAAGCTGGTTTAGTTGGTTTAACAAAATGGTTAGCGACCTACTGGGGGGAAAGGGGTATAAGAGTAAATTGTGTAGTACCAGGTGGAATTAAATCAAATCAAGATCCTGAATTTATTCAAAATTATTCAAATCGTGTACCCCTAGGAAGAATGGCAAACCCATCTGATATTGTTGGTATTTTTTTATATTTAATAAGTGATCATTCAGCTTATACTACTGGTGGTGTTCATGTTGTAGATGGTGGGCTATCGGTATGGTAAAGATAAATGAATAATAAAAATATTGAATTAATTAAGCCTGCTGCAAAACCCGGACTTCATTCAAGTTCAGAAAATATAGCTAAAGAATATCTCAAAGAAACAGTTAAAAAAAGGTTAAAATTTTTAATCTCTAGTCAAAATTGGAGTAATAAAAAAATTAGGGAATATCAATTTCTCGAGCTAAAAAAATTACTTATAAATTCTTTTAAAAATGTTCCATTTTATAGAAGGGAATTTGAGAAGATTAAGTTTAACCCGTTTAAGTTTTCTAAATTAGAGGAAATTAAACAATTGCCTGTCATAGATAAAAAAATTGTAATACAGAATCATAAAGAGTTTATTGCTGAAAATATTGATTTTAAAAATTTAAATTATATGACAACTGGAGGAAGTACAGGTAACCCTCTTAAAATCATAATGAATTCAGAAATTAGAAGTCTCGCTCATGCAAACACTCAATTTTATATGCAAATAGCTGGATTTAAACTTAATAATGAAAAAAGTGTAAGATTACATGGTAATCAAATTTCTGATGAATTAATAAAAAAAAAACAATATTGGTATTTTGAAAATAACAGACTAATAATGTCTGTTTATCATATTTCTGAGATCACCTGTTCTGCATATTTAAATGTTATAAATAAATTTAATCCAAGATATATTCATAGTTATCCTTCTGCTATATATCTGCTCACTCGTCTAGCCAAAAGAAATAATTATAAATTCCCAAAAAGCGTTAAAGCTATATTCTGTGACTCAGAAACATTATATCCTGAACAAAAAACAGCAATTGAAACTTACTTTAAAATAAAGGTTTTTAATACCTATGGCCACACTGAGGGAGCAGTTTTGGGTATTACTTATCCTAATTCTAATGATATTGAATTAGTTCCACAAATTGGTTTGACTGAAATTTTAAATCGCTCTGGCCATATTGCAGACAAAAAAGACACTCAAGGTAATATTGTTGTCACAGGTTTCAACAATCATATTTTCCCCTTAATTAGATATGATACGAAGGACATAGGTATTATAAAAAATAAAGACAAGGGTAATATAAAATACCTTTCATTAAAATGTATCTTGGGAAGAACTCAAGATTATTTAATATCAAATGTAAAAGAAATAGTTCCAGCAGCACCATTCTTATTTGACTATAATTTTGATTGGTCAGGCATTCAACAATTCCAACTATATCAAGATACACCAGGCTTAATTATTGTAAGAATTGTAAAAGATAATAACAGTTTAAATTTAGAAAAAAAAATAATGGCAAGATTCTCTGAAGTTCTGAAAGAAGGTTTTGTTATTAAAGTTATGATAGTAAAAGAAATTAATAAAACACCAATAGGTAAATTTAGATATGTAGACCAAAGGTTAAATGTGGAAGATTACATATGAAAAAACAAAATAAAATATATAAAATATGTTTTATAACAAATTCAAGATCAGAATACGGATTAATGAAATGGTTAATGGATGATTTTAAGTCACATAATTCATTCAAGATTTTAATTTTTGTTGGTGGCCCACATTTAGTAAAAAATTTTGGGTACACTTATAAAGAAATTTTAAAAGATGGATTTAGAATAACAAAATTTTGTAATAAAAAGATTGAAAAAATTTCAAATAAATCAGATTGGGCTGAAACCTTATGTGAGTTAACTGTAAACTATCTTAATGGTTTGAAAAAACATCAACCGGACTGTATTTTTTTTATGGGTGATAGGATTGAAAATATGGCCCTTCTATCTGCAAGTTCTCTTTTAAATATTCCTTTAGCTCATATCTCTGGGGGTGAAATTACCGAGGGTGCAGTAGATGATCAAATTAGGCATGCTTCTACAAAAATGTCTCATATGCATTTTGTCGCTAATAAAGAGTACTATAATAGAGTTACCCAATTAGGAGAAGAAAAATGGCGAATATGTATTAGTGGTGAGCCTGGTTTAGATAGCTTTAAAAGAGTAAAATTATATACAGTAGATGAATTGTCAAAATCTGTAGGTTTAAATTTAAATGAAACTACTGCTCTAGTGACATTCCATTCTGTAACTATGGAATTAAGTAAACTTTCCTATTATCTTGAAGAACTCATTAAAGCTATTGATAAAATTAATATTCAGTATTTAGTAACTTACCCGTCTCCAGATCCGGGATCGGCTCAAATAATTAAAACTTTTGAAGATTATTCTAAAAATAAAAAAAATATGGTCTTTGTAAAAAGTCTAGGACAAACTAAGTATCTTAGTGCTCTTTATCATTGTAAGCTAATGTTGGGAAATTCATCAAGTGGGTTAGTTGAATCTGCAATCCCAAATATTCCAGTAGTTAATATTGGAAACCGACAAAAAGGAAGAGTCAAAGGAAAAAATGTTTTTGACGTAGGCTATAATCATAAAGATATTATAAGAGGTATAAATAAATCTTTACTTTATGATAGATCAAAGAAATGTAAAAGTCTTTATGGAAATGGTAATGCCTCTAACAAAATAATCAAATTTACACTTAAAACACTTGATAATTTTAATAATGAAAAAATTATGACGAAAAAGTTTATTGATAAATGAAATTTGATAAAAAGTTATATGGAGGTGATTTTGAATATTATGCCTTATCAAAGCCTAAATTAAAATTTGAAGATTTTTTTAAACTTAAAAATAACCATATGTTTTTTTCTTCTGGAAGCAATGCTTTATCATTTGTATTTAGAAATGAAAAATTAAAGAATAAAAAAATTTTAATCCCAAATTATTGCTGTTGGTCAACAATTTTACCAATAATAAAAGAGAACAATTGCAATATAGATTTTTACAAAGTAAATGATGATTTTTCTTTAGAAATACCAAAAAAAGCTTATGCAGATGCTATAATTATAATCAACTTTTTTGGTATCAATGATTATAATAAAATTGGATTAGAAATTAGAAAAAAAAATCCAGATATATGTATAATTTTAGATAATGTTCAAGCTTTATTTGAGTTACAAAATAATGGTGCAAATGGAAAATGGGCTAACTGGCAAATATATAGTTTTAGGAAGTTTCTTGCATCACCTGGTGGAGGTTTGGCTTTAAATATTAAAAAAAGTTTCAAATTAAGAAAAGAAGTTTCAACAAACTATGATAATATTTGGAAAAAAGCGTCAAATTTAAAAAAATCCTTCTTAGAGGGTGAAATTAAAATTAAAGAAGAAAGTTATTTAAAGGCTTTTAGAAATTCTTCAAACCTACTGAGAAATAATATTAAAACAAATATATCAAAATTATCTTTTGAGCAAATCAACAGACAAGAATTAAATATTATTTCATATAGAAGAAAAAAAAATTATAAATTTTTATATAAAAACTTGAAAAAATTTAGTGAAAAAAGATTTAACCTCTTTGAATTAAAAAATAAAAAAACACCACTATTTTTTCCAATAATTTTAAAAAACTCTTATAGGGAAAAATGTTTAAATGAATTAAAATTGCAAAATCTTTTTTGTGCAGTGCATTGGCCTCTCATTAATTTTAAATTTAAAATAAAGTTGCCTAAATTCAATGATAATATTATTAGTATTCCAATTGATCAAAGATATGGTGAGCAAGACATGCTTAAGATTTTAAAAATTTTGAAAGAAACACTATGAGTTTTCCCTGGGATGATAACGTATATATTATTGCTGAGGCTGGAGTGAATCATAATGGCGATTTAAACTTAGCAAAAAAACTTATTGAGGTTTCAAAAGAAACAGGTGCTGATGCGGTAAAATTTCAAACATGGAAACCTGGAGAACTTACAGGAAAATATGCTATTAAGACAGAATATATGGGAGATATTGAAGAAACCAGATCAGAATTATCTAATAGATTATGTTTATCATATGACGATTTTTTTAAACTTAAGGAATTTTCTGATGAAATAGAAATGGAATTTTTAACAACACCTGATGGTTTTGAAAGTTTAGACTTTGTATCAGATGAACTAAATATTCCCTATATAAAAGTTGGTTCAAGTGAATTAAATCATCTAACGTTTTTAGAAAGGGTCGGATCAAAAAATAAACCAGTAATTGTATCTACAGGGCTTGGTACATTAGATGAAGTAAAAAATGCAGTTTTGTCACTAAGGAAAAATAATCATAATCTAGAAATCGTTGTTCTTCAGTGCACATCTGAATATCCCGCACCAAATGAAGATTTAAATCTTTTAGCTATTAAAACAATTCGAGAAACACTTAAAGTAAAAACTGGTTTTTCTGATCATTCATTAGGTCAGTTAGCTGGTCTAATTTCTGTTGGATTAGAGGCCTGTGTCATTGAAAAGCATTTTACAATTGACAAGTCTATGAATGGACCTGATCACAAAAGTTCTTTAAATCCAAAAGAATTAAGTAATTTTGTTACTAACATTAAAAAAGCAAAAACTATGCTAGGAAATGGAATTAAAATTAGGATGCCCTCAGAATCAAAAAATTTAGAAAGTATAAGAAGGAGCATAGTTTCAAAAGGAAACTATTCAAAAGGAACAATTTTGTTATCTGAAATGCTTACTTGTAAAAGGCCAGCTACTGGATTCGATCCAGATGAAATTGATAAAATAGTTGGAAAGAAACTAACAAAAGATATTAACACTGATCAGCCAATAGATAGCTCTTTTATTGAGTAAAAAATTTGATAGCTAAAACAAAAAGTGAAATTAAAAAAATTATTAACTTATTAGATAAAATAATTGATTTAGATATCTATTATTTAGAAACTTATGTAAACTTTTATCTAAATGAAGTGAGTGAATATAATATTTTTTTTACAGAAAATAAAGGGAAGATTTTCTTTATTCCTTATATAAAATCATTAATAAAAAATTCAAATAATTATTATGATATTGAAACTCCTTATGGGTATGGGGGTCCCATTATAAATACAGATGATGAAAAATTTATTCAAGAAGCATGGAATAAATTTTTATATCTACTCAATAATGAAAGAATTGTAGCCGGCTTATTTAGGTTTAATCCATTTTATAATACTAAATCATTTAAAAATTTAGAACATCTTCAAATAGAAAAGCAACGAAAAGTAGTAATTTTAGACTTAACAAAAAGTGAAGAACTTATATATAAAAACTTTTCCAAAGATAACAAAAATAAGATAAAGAAAGCATTTAAATCAAAGATTTTTTTAAACAAATGCAAAACCCCAAAAGAATTAAGTGAATTTTCTAAAATATACAATAAAAGAATGAAAGAAAATAAAGCTCTTGATATGTATCATTTTGAAAATGATTACTTTCAAAAATTATTTAGTTTAGGAAGCAGAAATATAGAAATCTATATTTTAAAAAAAGAAGATGAAGTAATTGGAGGAGCAATAGTATTAAAAAATGAAAACTTTGCTCATTACCATTTATCAGCCTGTAAAAGTGAGTATTTTAGTTTAGGTCCTAACAATTTTATGCGTTATAAAGTAATCTTAGATTTAAAAGGCCAAAATTTAAAAATGATAAATTTTGGAGGTGGAAAAACAAATGATATTTCAGACACATTATTTGAATTCAAAAAAAAATTTTCAAATGATACTTTGTGGTTTCATATCGGTAAATGCATTTTTAATAAAAGTATTTATGACGATATTATTGTTAATTGGGAAAAAGACAATGATGAAAAAAAGAAAATTTTTGATAAATATATTCTAAAGTATAGATTTTAAGGATTTAGAAAATTGTGGAATTCAGGTTGGGATAAAATATTTAAAGATAATGAGTGGGGCAAATATCCATGTGAAGAATTAATCAGATTTATTTCACGAAAATTTCATGTAAGTGAAAATAGAAAAATTATTAAAATTCTCGAAGTTGGTTGTGGTGCAGGAGCTAATATTTGGTTTTTATCTAGAGAGGGTTTCGATGTTTACGGAGTTGATGGAAGTAAATATGCTTTAAAAAAAGCACAAAAATTACTTTCTGTTGAAAAATTAAATGCAAACCTTGAATTAAATGACATTATGAGTTTGCCTTTCCCTGACAATATGTTTGATTGTGTAATAGATGTTGAATGTATATATGCGAATTCATTAGAAGATTCTAAAATAATTTTAGAAGAAATATATAGAGTTTTAAAACCTTCAGGGTGGTTTTATTCAAAAACATTTGCAACAGGGATGACAGGAGAAACCACAGGATTAAAACTTTATAATGAACCTAATACATATTTAGAAATGGAAGATGGCCCATTAAGAAAGGGCTATGGGATAATTCGTCTTACTGCTGAAGAAGAAATAAGACAGATATACCACTTATTTGAAAATTTAGAATATGATTTTATTCATAGATCTGACAAAAATAGAAAGTTTTTAATCAAGGAATGGATTATTACGGCACAGAAAGTATTAAGTTGATGATCGATCATTCTAAACAATCTTTGAAACTTTCAAGAAGCACTTATTTAGCAAATAAAATAGTTATTGTTGATGGATTGCCAGGTTGTGGAAAAACGATGCTTTCACCAATTTTGTCTTCATTTGATAGAGTTGAGCTAATTTCATACGCTTTTGAAGTAGAATGGATTTGTAGACTAAATTATCTTAAAAAAATAGATAAAGATGCTGCAAATTTTATGGTGCATAACTTAATTGATCATAAGATTTATCAAACAATGATGGGTAGAGAAGTAAATTTTAGATATTCTGATATATCAAGCGTTTTCAATTATCATAATCCAATAAAATATTTTAAGAGAATTTTTCAAAAAGGTGATATGGTAATACCTTCTAGAATAAAAAAAGAAAGACCTATTCTAAACTTAACAACACATGATTTGTTATCCATGATAGATCCTTTGGTAGACGCGTTTGGTAAAAATTTGTTTATAGTAGAGGTAATTAGACATCCTTTATTTATGGTTATTCAACAATCATTGAATATGGAAAGACTTTTATTCAATGAGAGAGATATGCAGGTAAAAATTGAATATAAAAATAAAGACTTGCCATATTATGCTTTTGGCTGGGAGGAAAAATTCTTAAAATCAAATTTTGTTGAAAAAGCAATTTTATACATCAAGTATCAAACATTATTAACAGAACAAAAGAAAAAGGAGCTTAATGGTAAAATAAATCATATTCTTATACCTTTCGAGGTGTTTGTCAAAGATCCAAATCCATTTATGTTGCAAATACAAGATACCATTAATTCACGTATTACTAGAGCAACAAAAAAAGAAATGCGAAAGCAAAGAGTTCCTAGAAAAAATATTGTCGATAGTATTCCTCTGCAAATTTATAAAAGGTGCGGTTGGGAAAAACCTGAAAAAGGTTTGACAGAATTTGAAGAATTTCAAAAAAGAAGAGATTTTTGTATTAATCAAGGTGTTTCTAAGAAGATTTTGAATGAATTAGATGCACTCTCCCATGCGTATGAACAAAAGTTTTATTCTCCTAAAAATAACTAGTAATTCTTAATTAAATTTTGTATTTATTCTTAAAGTATTAGTGAGTGTTTTAGTGGGACAAAAAATATTAGTTACTGGATCGGATGGTTTCATAGGATCTCATCTCGTTGAAACTTTAGTAAAAAAAGGTTATAATGTTAAGGCTTTTGTTTTATATAATTCTTTTAATAGTTGGGGTTGGTTGGATGAATGCAGTAAGGAAATTAAAAAAAATATAGAAATTTTTATTGGCGATATTAGAGATCCACAAAGTGTTAAAACTGCTGTTTTTGGATGTGAAAAAGTTTTACACCTAGCATCATTAATTGGAATTCCATATTCATATTATTCACCTGATACATATATTGATACTAATATTAAAGGCACTTTAAATATTCTGAACGCATCAAGAGATAATAATATTTCTAAAATAATTCATACTTCAACAAGTGAAGTATATGGAACTGCTAAAAAAGTGCCTATAGATGAAACGCATCCTATAAATGCTCAATCCCCTTATGCTGCTTCAAAAGTTGGGGCAGATCAATTGGTACAATCATTTTATCTTTCTTTTGGAACGCCTGTTGGAACTGTTAGGCCTTTTAATACATATGGTCCAAGACAGTCAGCAAGAGCAGTTATTCCAACTATAATTACACAGATTAACTCAGGTAAAAAAACTGTTAAGTTAGGCTCTGTTTTGCCCACTAGAGACTTTAATTACATAGACGATATTGTAAATGGATTTATAATGGCTATGAATTCGCCCAATTCTATAGGACAAACTATAAACCTAGGGAGTAATTTTGAAATATCTATTCAGGATACTTTTAATATGATTAAAAAAATTATGAATAGGGATGTAGAAATATTACAAGAAAAAACAAGACTAAGACCAAAAAACAGTGAAGTTGAAAGATTGTTTTCAGATAATTCACTTGCAAAAAAACTGATATCATGGTCTCCAAAATTTTCTGGTAAAGAGGGTCTCGAAAAAGGATTGTTAAAAACAGTTGAATGGTTTTCAAATAATGAAAACCTTAAAAAATATAAATCGGAAATCTTTAATTTTTAACTCATAAAACAAACTTAATAATGAATAGGAATGGAAGATATTACAATAAAATTTATTCTAAAAATAGCAATAGCAGTTTTATTTTTGATGAAAATAGTAAAAAAATTATTTGTATTTCTCATTACATGAAAAAAATAGTATTCATTTTAACATATTTTGGAGTTTATAATTAATTCACTTTCTAAAAAAAGAGCAGAAGTAAATGATGAAGTAAATACTCAAGAAATGCTTGCTAATATGAACTTTTGTAGCAGAAACATTTCTGGTCAATGCCTATACAAAGCAATGCAAATATTTAGAATGTTAATTGATGAATTTATAAGATACATACCATATATTAGCACAAATTATTTACTCAAATCGTTAAAATGAATATTAAATCAATGACTATTTGGTTATTAGGACCAACCTCAAGTGGCAAAACAACAATTGCAAATAATGTATTTAAAAACTTAAATAAAAAAAAATTTCCAATTATGCATTTTGACGGTGATGAAATTCGAAATTTTTTCGGTAAAGACTTTGGTTTTAATGAAACGAATAGAATGAAAGTTATTGAAACATTGGTTCATTTGTCACTAAAAAGTAATAATTCAGGCATCCCTGCTATTGTTTCTGCACTAACTGCGCATGAAACAGCTCGTAACTATATCAAAACGAAAATACCTAATCTATTAACTATATATGTGAAATGTCCAATTAGTGTTTGTGCAGAAAGAGATCCTAAAGGTTTATATAAACAAGCCTCTTCAGGAAAAATAAATACTCTTATTGGTTATAACTCTAAGTATATACCTCCAAAAAAGCCTGATTTTATTATAAATACGAATAAAAAAAATATCAAACAGTGCACAAATGAATTATTACAATTTTTAAGTTTATAATATTTTACATGTAAATTTTAATTATATAAAAATTTAATTGATATTTTGTTGAATTATAAAGACCATATTTTTAATTTAGGTAATTTATGAAATTTATTGTTGGAGCTTATGCGAGTGCGCCTTCCAATATTGATTGTTCAGTTAAAGATGAAGAACAGTTTTATAGCTTATTAACTGAAAATAATAAACTTATTGGGGGTTTTGAAATACCTTTTTATGGTGATGATATAAATAAATTTGGCACTGAATTTATTTTGAAATATTTAAAACCTTATTGGAAAAATGTTCTTACTTGTGTACCATTATCTTTTTTAACATTGAAAAAATACCCTAAATTTGGTCTTGCTTCAACAGACGAAACTAGCAGAGTTTTTGCTATCGAAAAACACAGACAAGCTCTTGAGAAATTGCAATATATTAGTAATCGTATAGGCTCGAATAGTTTTTATTCTATTCATGTTGCAAGTGGCCCTACCTCAACAAAATTAAATAAATTAAATGCTCAATACCCTTTTTTAAAGTCTTTAGAAGAAATTTGCTCTTGGGATTGGCAAGGTTCTAGAGTACTCGTAGAGCATTGTGATACTTTTCATAATAATAGTTACCAAAAAGGATTTTTAGATCTTAATACTGAAATTGATGTAATTGAGGAAATTAAAAAAAAGTTTGATGTTGGTATATCTCTTAATTGGGCAAGATCTGCAATAGAGGGTAAAGATGTAAATACGGTATTTAAACACATAAACAAGGTTCTTGATAAAAATTTACTTGAAGGTTTTTTATTCTCAGGGACAAGTAAAATAAATGATATTCTTTATGGAAAATGGCAAGACAATCATATGCCTTTTGGTAATGTATATAATGTTAAATATTTTGAGGAAAATTCTTTGCTTAATTATGAAAATATTAAAAAAACATTAGATCTATTAGTTAATGCAGACATAAAGTATTTGGGAATAAAATTGTTAACTTTACCTTTAAATAAAATGGATATCAAAAGACGAATTGGAATAAATAAAGATGCACTTTATATACTAAATAAAATGCTACTAGAATATAAAAAGGACAACTTTAATACTATTTTTGATTAAATTTCTCATTAATTGGGTTTTTATACACTTCATTAACTATTTTCATTAACTCTAAAGCATCTTTGCTATTTCCATTAATTACAGCTGAATTATTTTTTATACAGGTATTGAACTCTTCTAATTCTAATTCCCATGATTGGTCATTTTCAAAAAATGTAATCTGCTCTTTTGGTTTCCCCATTGCAAATGTTATATCTTCGAATTCTCTTTTACTAATAATTAATTTTTCTGGTGTATAACTTCTTGTTGAAGAGAGCAAACCATCAAGGATAATGAAACCGTCTTCCAAGCATATTTCTAATAAAAATTTATGTTTCCATTGGTTAGCTGATGAATGAACATTTGCAAATATACCATCTTTAGATTTTAAAAATATATTAGCATTATCCTCTGTTTCATTTTTCCAATAAGACCTACTTAAATAACTATATTGAGCAATGAATTCTTTCTCTGATAGAAATCTTATTAAATCTATCATATGAATTCCTTGATCTATAAAAATACCACCACCTGAATATTTTTTATGATTTCTCCAATTTTCATTATAATCAATACTGCCTGCTTTCCCATAAACACCTCTAAACCATAGTAAATGTCCTAAATCTCCACTTTTTATAATTTTTTTTGCTTCCATAACTGAATAGTGAAACCTATGATTAAAACCATACTTTAAAATTTTTCCAGATTTTTTTTCCTCCTTTATAACATCCTTCATTTCAGATAATGTCATAGTTGGAGGCTTTTCACAGAAAACATGCTTATTAGACTTTAATGCTTTAATTGTATATTCTGCAAAATATTTTACATAAGTACATAAAAATACTGCATCTATATCCATTCTTAATAATTCATCATAGTTTTTACACAAGTGATACTTTTTATCGTACTTAATAACTTTATTATTCTTTTCTAAAATAGCTACTAAATCAAAATTTTTAGATTCATTAATTATTTTTTCTCTGATTTGTCCCATTTTACCATAGCCAACAAGTCCAACTTTCATTAATTTACTCCTATTATTGAAATTTAATTAGTGAGATAGGATCAACAGGATTATCTAGGCTTTCTATTGCTGCAATTCCCATGGCTATTATTGACTGTTTAGTACTTCCACCAATATGGGGACTCATTATAAAATTAGAATTATTAATTAGTTTAGTATTTTGTGGTGGCTCTTCATAAAAAACATCAAAAGCTGCAGAACCAATGTGATTATTTTCTAAAGCTTTCAATAATTCATTTTCATCTACTAATTTTCCTCGCGCTGTATTGATTAAGACTGCATTTTTTTTCATTATTGAGAATTCATTTTTTCCAAAAAATTTATGAGTTTTCCTTGTTAAAGGCGTATGTAGAGTTATTATATCTGATTCTGAAAT
>MDTD01042421.1_pt1 | contig 13106 bp, 7 predicted proteins | sample 811221 | NCBI WGS metagenome assembly MDTD01 (sample SAMN05326646, study PRJNA326480) | marine metagenome | isolation source: seawater | place: Pacific Ocean: South West | collected 2011 | reverse complement strand
TGGGGATGTAATCCACTGCTGGGTGCTGCTCGTGCATGTGAAAACCATGTGTTTGTCGTCAGTAGCACTTACTGCGGAGTGGAACTCGATTGGATGATCACCGGTGTTTATGGACGTGACGGTCAGGTCTTGTCGCAGGCTCAGGAATTTGGGGAAGTCGCTATTTCCGAAGTTGATCTTAGTAAGCCATTAATCTGGTCGAGTCTGGGCGACTTTAAAGCTCAGCTGCCAAGCCACACGCCCGCCGAGAAACGGAGAGACGACTAGCGCCTTCTTCGCCCTATGGCGGGCAAGGCGGTAGACTATTGTCTAACTTTCTAGCTGTCTGATCGATCCGGTTTGGTTGATACCGAAGGCATTCAGTCCGACGTCGAGAGCACCGTAGTGGTCGATCGGATTTCCATATGCATTGAGTAGCGTGGTATAAAAATTCCCCAGTGTTTTATGTCCTTCGTCGCCATAATTCGGCAAACGAATATAGCGACGGCCAAGATTTAGTTTGGCGTTATCACCGGCCAGAATGACAAACGGATATTCATAGCCATGGCTATGATGTGTTTCACCACCGTCAGGGAAATAGAAGAGCATGGTATTGTCAAACATCGTGCCATCACCTTCAGGCACGCTTTTGAGTCGAGTGATCATCCGATCTACCAGAGTCATATGCTGTGTTCGACACCGTTTACGGATTTCGGGAGCATCCACGCCGGCAATGGTCTTTCCGTGGCCCACGTCGTGCATGTTAACCGTCGTTCCTTCAATTCCCGGAATGCCTGTGTAGCGATGACCTAACTCATCCACAGTGAAGGCCACGACGTTGGTCAGACCGGAGATCAAAGCTCCCAGCAGTACTTCTGTATGCCCTCGCTGACGATCGAAGGTGTTCATATCAGGGTCGAGAAACTTAGAGTCCAGTTGAGGTACATGTTTACGAATACGATCTGCCATCGCATCCACTCTGCGACTTCGCTCTCGAATGGCTTCAACCGAATCAGCATAGTTCTGCACTTTGCTTTTTTCGAGATTTTTCAGATCCTCTGCTGTCGCCCCTTCATTTTGAGCGATGAATTTAAGTACCATGCGGTCGAGTTGATATTGAACTTGAGTGGCCTGATCCGTCGATACCGACTTGAACAATTCATCCATCGCAATACGTGGCGAACCGAATGCATAGTTCGGTTGTTGTGGACCCCGCGCTGAGAAGCCGGTGGCAATCCCATCAAGACTTCCACGCGAATTCCCGCCATCGAGCGGGAAACAAGCGAGCTCAATATGTTCAACGGGTGAGGGGAATAGTTTGGCCAGCTCGAAGTCAACGGTGGCCCATTTAATGGAACTTAGCCGTTCATTGGCTTTGTAAACTCCCAGAGAAGATGACCAGGAGTGATGCCCCACAGTACACATCTTGCCAGATAGTCCCTGCAAAATGGTCAGATTGTCCAGATGGTTTCCGAGCGGACTCATCCATTCTGGTAATTCATGTCCGTCTAAATCAACCTCATAGCCGGCCTTTTGCTTTTCTTTGAGTTGCAGAGATTCGTCAAAACTGGGAGGAACCATGACGTTTGGCCATAAACCGTTACCACGGTGCATGAATATAAATCGCATCGGCGGCTTGTTATTAACCGAGGCATTAGCCCAAGTCGGATTTAACAGAGCCGAAGCACCGATACTGAACAAACTGGTTTTGAGGAAATCGCGTCGGGTGTCCATAGTCTTACTTTTTTAGTCGTTGGGATACTCTCTAGTGTACCTTATCGGTTGTGATTGGAATTTACTTTCGGTACATAAATGAATCAGATGTTAACAGAGAAACGATCACAGCTCGGAAGCTACCTCCGCTATCTAAGTAGGCCTGGTCTGCATCGATCAGCGTTTTTGAGTCAGATAATACTTCATTTCTTCCCATGTAGAATCGAAATGCGTGTCGGATAATTGACTGACGGACTCGATCTGACTGAGATAACCGATCGATGAGGTCGAGTGCATTTTCCACGTCGCCGTCCAGTTCTGCAACTCCGGTACCATTCAGTGCTCCGGTAGTCACTACCGGTACCGTCTTATAAACATCAAACGTGCTCTTTCCGTTACCACTTGTGATTAAGTTATCCGGATGTTCAAGTTTCTCTACAGTACGGAATCGACCAAAATCATCGTACATCTCAAAGGTAAATCCCAGTGGATTCATTTGTTGATGACATTTCCAGCATTCGGCTTTATGAGTAACAGCCTCAACGCGTGTTCTAAACGCATGATTCTTATTTTCCGGCACCTGGGCATCCACAGTGATCGGTACATCAGGGACATGGCCGGCCAGTAATTTTTCACGGATCCAGCGTCCCCTTCGAATAGGATCAGCATGGAAATTCGTGGAATGGGCAATTAGCCAGGCTGGATGTGTCAGGATGCCTCGTCTGTTTTCGATTGTAAACGGCTGTTCGGTTGGGTAGTCCCAAAACTGTTTAACTTCAATACGATCACCTTCGTATCTGGTCGACTTCCAGCTTCCATAACGCCCTATACCAGGAGTGGGAGGCAGGCTGTAGAAGGGAGAATGGTGATAGGTATAACCGTGTGACCAGGGAATTCGTGTGAATGGCTTGAGTCCCTGTCCGTATGATTCGTTAAAAAAGTGCATGTAGTTCACCAACTCACCGGCTCGTGAATTGTCAACAATCTTCATCGACTTACGTTCTTTGATGAATTCGAGGTTTTCATCCAGCACTCGTTGCGGTTCAGTTTTCCATGGAGTGTCTTTTAGCTTTTCATAAACTTCCTGCCATTCCCGTAGCAGCGCTTGTCCCTGTTCATGAGGCATGTTGTAGTAGACGAAGAATTTGTCAGATGTTAACAGAGAATTGAAAACATCCTGATCACGATCGACATGCCAGGTGACGATGCGATCCGCTTCATAAGTTAACCAGCCAGGAGTTCCGTGTGTGCCGCGACCGGGATTCTGGTACTTGCCATCACTGCGTTTGATGTCCTTGAAGACTTTTAACGCTCCTGTATATCCAAAAAACTCGCGGAAGAATCGAATGATCTTCGGGTGAGATGTGTATTCGGATTGATAGTGCTTTCCATTGAGTGACGAGTCGATTTGTCCTCGATAATATTCTGAGTCTGCGAGTAACCTTCGCACTTCTCTGGCATAATCTTCTTTGGTTTCCAGTAATCCCTGTTGAGCTGCCTGACGTAGTGTCTCATCAGGAGCTCGATCCCCCAGGGCATACGAGATGGCAAAGGCTGCTTCCTGAGGCGTTAGTTGGTGCCGGCCGTGCTTGTCCTGTTCTGATCTGCCAAACTCAAGTCGATAAAGAAATTCGGATTCTAGTAATACGGCTACGAGCATTTGCCGCAGGCCTTCTGTCTTCCCTGCCAGAGCGGTCGTTGAATGGATCAGGTTGAGATATTTGACCTGCTCGTCTTCCGTGGGATTCCTTTGAAGCACAAGATTAAATTGTTTCACAATAGCAGCGAGTAACTGGTTTTCAGTTGGATCTCCTTTGCTAATGATGATTGCTTCAAATTCAACGGGAGAAATCTGAGGGTACCAACGATCCTTGGGGTTGGGATATTCGATCGCGTTACGGTCAAGGCCTTTATGCTCCGCAGCAAAAATCTGCTTGCTTGCAATCCACTGTGCATTCTTAAGCATGACCAGTAAATGGCCACCATCGAGTGTGGAAATAGAGTAGTCCCGTACACCGGAATGATCAGGAAGAATAAATGGATTGGTGACGCCGTAGAAACTGCGGACCGCAAAGGAATCTCGCTCACGTCCCTGTAGCCCAAAGACATCCATCACACGGTGGTGAAAAATTTGGGGACTTACCAGCCAACGGCGTGCAGGTGAAAATGCCGGCTGCACGTTACTGCCGTCGAACAATGCATTGTGATCCACGTAGTTTCCATAGGCTGGATAGCTCAGTTTCTCGTCGAGTCTTGATGCATTATGAGACTTTAGTTCTTCACGGATCCAACTCGCCAGACGCTGGCGGGATTGTGCCGAGGGTTGTTCAGCATCAGACGGTGGCATGAGGCGAAAGAAGAGTTGATTCTGAGCTTTATTAAGCAGTTCAATACGTTGAGCCAGATCTAACTCGTCGAGCGAGTCCAGTCGAATCTGGCCTTCCTGCGTGTCGGCATTGTGGCAGTCGAAACATGCTGCTTTGAAAACATTCTGAATCTCTACAGGGACAGTGAAAGTATCCTGGCCTTTCACGAACTGTAATGGAAACACAGCAAGCAAGAACGCAAATGTGCCAATCAGGTATCGCATTAGTAGAATCGAGTATCCTATAGATGGTATTGATTTCCCCTTAATTCTAAATTGAGGAGAAAAGGTAATTCAATTGCACATCTCTGCTGTTGCTTCAATTTATAGAGTTCACTGAATTGAGATTTGCGATCGAGAGAGTATTCAGAATTGACAACGCCAGCAAATTCCTGACAGGTAGTGTCTAATAACTTCAGGACTAATCTGAGTGAAGCGAACATGAATTTGAAACAGAATTAAGAAAGAAGATTAAATGAAATTGAATGTGTGCAGTAATGGACTGGCGTTGTTAGCCGTACTCATCGTTTTAAGTATTGGCCAGGTACAGGGAGCTGACAGTCTCCCGGACCCGGACGGTAAGCCTGCCGATTTGTCTAAGCCGGTACAGGTTTATATCCTGCTTGGTCAGTCTAATATGCTGGGATTTGGTAAAGTCGCTGGTGAAGAGGGTTCGTTAGAGCACGCGGTAAAAGAGAAAGGGCTTTATTCTTACCTGATCGATGACGAAGGCAACTGGACGACTCGTAAGGATGTACGCAATGTACGCGTTATGGGGAGCGGTACAGGTGGAGCACGGCAGTTCAATAACGAGTTTATGACGATCAAGGGTGGGCGAGTTGGACCTGAAATCGGAATCGGTCACTTTGTCGGCCAGGCAACAGAAGCACCCGTGATGTTGCTTAAGAGTTGTATTGGTAATCGAAGTCTGGGCTGGGATTTACTGCCTCCCGGTAGCCCTTCGTTTGAGTTTGAAGAAGACGGAAAGGTGTTTCATTATGCTGCCTACAAGGAAACGCCCTTGAAATGGGAAAAAGGGACGAAGCCGGAACCGATTGGCTGGTATGCAGGTAAACAATATGACGGTGATATCGCTCGGGCAAAACAAGTGCTTGCCAAACTCGAGATGTATTACCCCGACGCCGGGAGTTATGAAATTGCAGGATTCTTTTGGTGGCAGGGTGATAAGGATCGTTACAACAAAGGCCATGCCAGTCGGTATGAACAAAACCTTGTTCATTTGATTAAACAACTACGCAAAGACTTCGATGCACCCAAGGCAAAATTCGTTTGTGCAACCTTAGGACAGACGGCTAAAGATGCCGAAGGTGTTGAACGTCAAATACTCGATGCCCAACTGGCTGTGGACGGAGAATCCGGTAAGTACAAAGAGTTTGCCGGCAACGTGGCAACGGTCTATAGCCACCCGCTGTCGAAAGGCGGAGCGTCTAATGGGCATTACGGCGGCAATGCTGAGACATACATGAACATTGGTGAAGCAATGGGTAAAGCGATGGTGAAGCTGTTAGAAGCAGAGAAGTAACCGTCGTCGGTCAGGCCAGAACTTCCCGGATTACATGACCGTGAACGTTGGTCAGCCGTCGCTCCAGTCCGTTGTGATAAAACGTCAGACGTTCGTGGTCTAATCCCATCAAATGTAAAAGGGTGGCATTAAAGTCGTAAGCGGTCGTCTTATCAATTGCAGCTTTGAATCCAAACTCGTCGCTCTCACCATAACTAAAGCCTCGTTTCACACCGGCTCCGGCAAGGAAACAGGTAAAGGCGTTAGGATTGTGATCTCGACCTGTGCCGTTTGACTGCAGGAAGGGCATCCGTCCAAATTCCGTCGCCCAAACAATCAGAGTGTTTTCCATCATGCCTCGTTGTTTAAGATCCGCGAGTAATGCCGCGGTTGGTTGATCCATAATTTCGGCTTGCATTGCATGGGTGTTGAGAATGTTCGAATGAGAATCCCAATTCGTAACGCCATTTCCTCCTGACGGGTCGCTACCGTTAAACAATTGGACAACGCGCACTCCTTTTTCGAGTAATCTTCGAGCCAGAATACAATTCTGTGCGTATTGTCCGCGTAGTTCCGAACCACCTTCGACGCCGTAGGAATCCAGCGTTGCTTGCGTTTCCCCGGAAAGATCCATGATCTCAGGAACGGACATCTGCATTTGTCCGGCCAGCTCATAGCTGGCTATGCGTCCAGCTAAATTCGCGTCTCCAGGATACTTTTTTAAATGTCGGGCATTGAGACGCTTTAAGATATCCAACGTGCCACGATCAGCCTGCGGTGATAATCCCATGGGGCGATGAAGGTTATTGGGTGGATTCTTGGCATTAAAGTCAGTTCCCTGAAATGCTGCAGGCAAAAAGCCATTGCCAAAGTTGTTTTTACCGCTGCGTGCCAAACCACGAGGGTCGTTAATGGCAACAAAAGCTGGAAGATCCTGCGCCTCCGTCCCGAGTGCATAGGTGACCCACGACCCAAACGACGGAAATCCTTCCATCGTAAACCCGGTATTCATGAAGTTCTCACCTTGTGGATGAGCACTGGTGTCTGTCGTCATCGAGTGGATAAAGCAAAAGTCATCAACCTGTCGGGCCAGATTGGGCAGTAAGTCCGAGACCATTTTGCCCGTCTCGCCGTGAGGTTTGAAATCCCAGAAGGGTTTGGCGATATTTCCGGAAGGCCCTTCAAAGGTAACTCTGGGAAGACTCGGTGGTTTTTGACCGTGCAGCTTCGTTAAGGCAGGTTTGTAATCAAAAGTATCGACATGGCTGATGGCACCCGGAAGATAGATGACCAGCACCTGTTTGGCAGGTACATCAAAGTGTGGCGTGCGGGATTGATAAGGATTGTGTGGGTCGATGACGGGGCGAATAGGCGTCTTACCTCCAACCGTCTTTGGGTCATCCGCCAGCAACTGATCTGAATCAAGCAGGCTCGTTAACGCCAGGCCGGAAGCAGACAACCCAGCCGTACTGAGAAAATTCCGGCGATCAAGCAGGCGTTGTCCGAGTGGTGACAGGTTTTCAGGATTGCTCATGATTAGCTGGGTTGATGGTATTGAGGAAATAGTTAGGAGATGTTGTCGTGGACTCTCTACGGGAGGAAAGCAAATTCGTTGGAATTGATAAGGGCGCGGCAAACAATTGCCAGATCTTGTTCCCTTGTCAGTTGGACACAGACTGCAAGTTCCGTCTCATCCGGCGGTCTTCCTAAAATCAACTGGAAGCAGCGGATGATCGCGTCTGATTGGTCACCATTTGTCTCCTCCAGGGCTCGTGCAGCAATGAGCCTGGTTTGTTCGAGTACAAAGGGGCTGTTTAATAGATTGAGCGCTTGCAGCGGTGTTGTGGAAACAGGACGTTTAGCTCGAACCTGACCACAGTCCGGGAAATCAAAGGCAGTAAAGATCTGATCGTCGACACGGCGCATTCTTTCCTGATAAAGCATCCGACGCCAGGTGTGCGGTCCATGATTATCAACGACTTCCCACTGGGCATAAGTCTTTTTCTCGTTGTGGATACGATAACTGCGTCCACCAATAGAATGATCCAGTTTTCCGGAAGCAAGTAGAATCGCATCTCGAATGACTTCAGCCTCAACGCGTTTCGGGGGGTATCTCCAGAGTAGACGGGCATTGGCATCTCGTTCAATCCCTTTGGAATTAGGGAGACTGGCCTGCCGAAATGCCTTCGACATCACCATCATCCGAATCATATTTTGCATGGACCATGCATCAGCATTTCCGGACGGCTCAATAAACTCGGCAGCGAGCCATTCGAGAAGTTTCGGATGAGAGGGCGCGGCTCCGGCCTTACCAAAATCGCCGGTGGTCGCAACGATGCCTGTACCAAAGACATGATGCCAAATGCGATTTACCATGACGCGGGCTGTAAGCGGATTCTGTTGACTGGTAATCCAATTGGCGAATGCCAGTCGACGATCGGCTCCGGGTGTTTGCGAGGTAAGTTCTAAGTTGCCCTGGAAGAGTTCCAGACCTGCGGGGTTTACCTCATCTCTAGGGCTCTCCGGACTGCCTCTTAAAAGAACGTGGGTAACCTGCGGTTCAACAAATCTTCCGACGAAACTTGGTTGCGGTCCCTGTTCGCCATGAGTCTGAATGAGTTGCTGGATTTCGTTCAGCAATGTTTTGCGACCGGGATGCTCTTCGTTCAATTTCTTATTAACGAACCATGTACCAACCCAGGGCTTCCATGTGCCATCTTCCTGGAGATAGTCGACATCAAATTCATATCTTGGCAGTCCGGGCATACGCTCGAGATAATCGGTGTCATAGTAGTATTCCCGGTTGCTACTAATGCGAAGGCGATCCACGAGTTCGGAGTTTTTGAAATTAAACTGGACATAGGGATATTGGTCAGCATCTTTTTCGACACGTGCTCGCCATGCCATCGTGCCATACTCACCATCGCTGATCCGCTGAATTGGATTTCGATTTTCAAGTCCATCTGCAGGATAGCCGGTTAATTCTGTTCCGTAATCTCGTAAGGCCAGATTCTGTGACAAGTCATCGGGTCCGAAAAATTCGAGTTCATCCAAACCAACGTACGTTGTCTTAAAACGGACACGCACGGCTTTGGTTTTAACTGCCGGAAAATGCAGTTCTCGGTAAGCTGCCCAATTTTCTTCCCAACCGCCGGTGGTGCGAAGCTTTTCACGGACAGTTTCGATATCAACCAGAAGTTTGTCCCCCTGTTGTTTGAGCGGATGTTCGGCAGAATACTCCGGTTGCCTCCCTCCAAACTCGATATCCTGAAAGACAGCTGTGAGCGCATAATAATCCTTCAGAGAAACAGGATCGAATTTGTGATTGTGACATCTTGCACAACCGATGGTGATCCCCAGAATCGAAGGCCCGACAGTTTGCATGATCTCATCCATACGGTCTGCACGCGCCTGACGAATTGCGGCAGGCTCCCGACCAACAGTCGCCGCCGGTACATGCGGTCCGGACACTAAAAATCCTGTTGCCTCACCGGAACCAAGTGAATCGCCGGCAAGTTGTTCCCGGACGAAGAGATCGTATGGTTTATCTTCATTGAACGCCCGCACGACATAATCGCGATAGACCCAGGCATTTTTACGGTAGAGGTTGGCTTCGGAACCATTGGTTTCCGCCCAGCGAATTACATCGAGCCAGTGTTGAGCCCAACGCTCGCCAAAGTGAGGTGATGCCATTAAGCCATCCACTAACTTCACGTAGGCCTGACTTGAATCCCGTTCCCATGCTTGCAGGAAATTTGTCGTTGTTGCGGGAGTTGGGGGTAGACCAGTCAGAACGATGGATACGCGTCGCAGCAGTGAGATGGGATCTGCCTGAGGTGAGAATCGCAGCCCCTGTTCTTTCAGTGATTCAGTCAGAAAGACGTCAATGGCGTTCGAACCCTGTCGGATTCTGCCGGGCAAGTCAGGTCTCAGAAGAGGTTGAAAGGCCCAGTGGCTGGATTCGATGGTATTGGCCACATCCGTTTGACCAGGCCAAACAGCCCCTTGCTTGATCCATTGTGTTAGTAATTCAATTTCCTGCCGGGGCAGTTGCTCTTGTTCGGGTGGCATCTTGAGATCTGGATCAAGATGAGAAATGACTTCGATCAGGTAACTCTGGTCTGGTTTGCCTGGGATGACAGCTGCGACTCCGGATCCACCCCCTTGAAGCATGCCCTGACGAGTATCAAGTCGTAACTCTCCTTCATGCGACTCCTGATTGTGACAATCCCAGCACCGATTTTCCAGTATTGGTGCGATGTCACGTTGAAACTTTATCTCTTGTCCATGGGCCGACTCGCCGATGCCTCCGCAAATCACCCAACCGGCGACTGAGAAGATAACTAGTTTTGACTTGAGAAGGGATGTCATCAGTTTTCGAATTGTTGTTTTATAGTTTGCGTATATGTATTTTTCGCAGCGTTGACGTTTCTGTCGAGAGCTTACCTGAAGGAAAGTTTGCCTCCAATATGACATCGGAGTAGACTCGGTTGTTCAGCCAGACCTGACTGCGATTACCGGCGACCCGGACGCGAATGGGAGTCCAGCCATTGGCTTGGACATCGGCTACCATCGCATCACCGAGTTTCAGAGTGAGACCACCTTTGACTTCCCCCAGAAGTTCGAATGCGGACAGTTTAATTGAGGGCAGTGAGCTGATTTCGAACCATTGGTCTCCGTCACGTAACTGGATCAACTGTTCACGTAAGTTGGCTTTGACTGCTGCATGTTGTCGTTGTTTGGCTAGATTATTGAATTCATAGGGGTCATCCACGTAATAGTAAAGTTCTTCCTGTCCGTCGGAAGTAAGACTATATCGCCAATCACGCGAGCGTACCGAAAAGTGTGGATAGAGAGTGCCGATATGTTCTCGATGTTGACTATGATCTTTCCCCGGCAGAGCCGTGATTGCAACGTCCGGCCCGGACCACGTTGCCGTTGGATTGAGAATGAGCGGGCGGAGACTGTGTCCATCGAGTGGGTAATCTGATCGCCCCTGGTGAGGGTTCTCAGGTAAATCACAGAGGTCGATGAAAGTGGGATAGACATCGATGAGTGAGATGGGTTTGTTACACGTGACACCACCAGGCATGCCGTCCAGACCAGCCACGATAAAGGGGATTCGAGTGCCACTGTCCCAGAGTGTTTGTTTGTAAAGTGCTTCTTTGCCCCCGACATGGAAGCCGTGATCGCTGGTGAGAATGACGATGGTGTTGTCCGCATAGGGGCTTGCTTCTAAGGCATCGAGGACGGTTCCGACCTGATCGTCAATAAAGGCGACGCATGCCATATAAGCCTGCAGCCATTGCTTGTATAGAAGCGGTTTATCCCGGTGATTGAAAAGCATTTGGTAGCGACGAAAGGCATAAAGGCTGGGGTTGGCCAGACTCGGAGCACAGTCTTTAAGGTCACCTCGTAGGTAGGCTTGAGGTACTTTGATTTCGTCCAATGGGAAACGGTCGAAGTACTTTTGCGGTGCGTACAGCGGAGTGTGAGTTCTGCTGAATCCGGTAAACAACACAAAAGGCTTTTCATGATTCTGTTGTGTGAGGATGGCAGCAGCCCAGGCGGCATTGGTCTCATCAGGCATCGAATCCCGATCCTCATCAGAAACATATCGCCAGGGTTTGCCGGAAAGCCTCCAGCCCGTGTAGCCGGGAATGTTATTTTTTGCATCCGGAGCATACTCAGGGATTATCGTCAGCGGACCAAACGTGTGTTCCCATTGGTAGTCCATATCCGGATCCGCATCATCCGCGTAGAAGTACAACTGTTGTGGATGTGGGATTAGTCCTCGCCTGTTTGCCTGTGTTCCATCCCAGGGCCAGGGGCCGTTGTTTCCACCAGGTCCCCGAGCGGCATAGAAGCCTTTTGGGTCCTGATTGCCATGATAGATTTTCCCAACGCTATAGACATTGTAGTTATTGGTGGCCAGATGTTCTGTCAGTGTTTTAGATCGCTTAAGGATGGCATTTTGGCGATAGTCCTCAAACCAATAGAGGTTGGATGTTTGAGGGTAAAGTCCTGTCAGCATGCTGGATCGAGAGGGAGCACAAATAGGGTCGTTGCAGTGCGCATTGGTAAAGCTCACTCCCTGTCGTGCCAGACGATCGAAGTTGGGTGTTGGTACCAGTGGCTTGCCTTGTGGATGCAGAGGCATATCGTTGAGATCGTCAACAATAATAAACAGCACATTGGGCCGTTCAGCCGCGCTAGCTGGAACGCTGCTCAGGAGTAGGGTACAGGCAATGACGATAACGGTGCAAAGCTTCATTAAGGAAACCAATGGCAGGGTCGAGAGTGAAAGATTGAGATCAATTCAGTACGAATCGGACACAGATACAGTGAGGTACTTCGATACTGTTTCCGGTTGCACTTAATGTCCCGGTCTGAGTATTCACCTTCAAGACGTCGACGTTGTCACTTAGTTGATTCGCTACAACAACGTAACGGCCATCCGGCGTAATTCCAAAGTTGCGAGGAGTACTTCCTCCACTACTACAGTGTCCGGTTGCAGTCAGCGTTCCGTTGTTCTGGTCGATTTGGAATGTGGCAACACTGTGGTGTCCTCGGTTGGAACAATACAGGAATCGTCCTGTGGGATGGATTAATAATTCTGCAGTTGAGTTCTCATCCTGAAATCCTGAAGGCAGAGTTGAAATCGTCTGGAGGGCTCTGGGAGCCGCGTCTTCGCTGGACAAGTCAAAGACAGTGACCGATGAAGATAACTCGTTGTTCACGTACATCCACCGACCCTGTGGGTCAAAGGTAATGTGACGGGGACCACCTCCGGGAGGAAGTGATGCATAGGCCGGATTGTTCGGTTGCATGCTTTGCTTATCATCCGCCAATCGATAAATGCGCACTTTGTCCTGTCCCAAATCCGGGACCATGATGAATTTACCGGAGGGATCTGTTTTGGCTGAATGCGGATGAGGTTCGGCCTGTCGTCCAACGTTAACTCCGCTGCCTTCCTGGTGCTGGAAGAAGCTGCCGGGTTTCTTCAACGAACCATCTTCCGCGATTGGAATGAGGCCGCAACTTCCACCGGTATAGTTGGCATAGACAACGTATTTGTCGTTGGGGCCGACTGAAACATGACAGGGATTTTGCCCACCGCAGTCCTGTCGATTAATTTCGGTTAGGTCACCGGTGTTGTGATTGATTTTATACGCAACGATCTTTTGGCCGTGTTCACCAGATGCTACTGCATAGAGGTATTTGCGGCTGTTGCTGATGGCTAGGAATCCGGCATTTTCAGCCTCGGTAGCTAACCGGGCTTCGGACAGAGTCCCTGATTCTAAATCGATTGTACCGGTATATATGCCTTTGCTGCCGGATTGATTTTTAGTTCCATAATATACGCGCACGGAGAGGTCCTCGCTTGCCTGAAGGGATGAGCTGGTAGCCAACGCAGTCGACGTGGCGATAAAGGTACGGCGATCCATAAGGGTCTCCAACGGATTTGTCGAAAAGCAATACGCTCATTATAGACGGCTTTGATTACCACTGATACGAGGCGAATCG
>MDTD01005808.1_pt1 | contig 13106 bp, 12 predicted proteins | sample 811221 | NCBI WGS metagenome assembly MDTD01 (sample SAMN05326646, study PRJNA326480) | marine metagenome | isolation source: seawater | place: Pacific Ocean: South West | collected 2011 | reverse complement strand
ATGCTCAACCTGCAATTATGGTTAATTCTCTTGCAATTTGGAATATCTTGAAATCTGAAGGTTTATTTTTTGATGCTGATTGTATTGTAGCAGGACATTCTCTTGGAGAATATTCAGCATTATGTTGTGCCGAGTCTATAAACTTTGATCAGACGATCAATTTATTAAAAATTAGAGGTAGAGCAATGCAAAATGCTTTGCCTAAGGGCGAGGGAGGAATGCTTGCTGTTCTTGGTGAAGATATTGATGAAATAAATCGAATTCTAAAAGATAATAATAATAAATTTGAGTGTTTTATTGCTAATGATAACACTGTTGGTCAAATTGTTTTAAGTGGAAAAGTTATCTCATTACAGGCTTTAGGAAATGAACTAAAAAAAAAAAATATTAAGTTTATTAAATTACCTGTAAGCGCACCTTTTCATTGTCCTTTGATGAAAAAGGCAACGTATGAAATGAAAAATGAAATTCAAAATACTAATTTTAAAGACCCCGTTGTTGAAATAATTTCAAATGTTACTGCTACATCTCAAAATGATCCAAATAAGATTAAAGAATTGCTCATTGATCAAATAGAAAAACCTGTTAAATGGAGAGAAAGTGTTAACAATATGATAAACCTGGGTGTGAATAAATTTATTGAAGTCGGTCCTGGAAAAGTTTTGTCTGGTTTAATAAAAAGAATTGATAGAAATGTAAAAATAAATCAGGTAAACAATTTGATTGATATAAAAAACTTAAACAATGATTAACTTAAAAAATTTAAATATCCTTTTAACTGGAGCAACTGGTGTAATAGGCAATTCTATACTAGAAAAATTAAATAACTTTGATGCAAAAATCATAGCTACAGGAACTAATTCAGAAAAATTAAATAAAATTCAGAATAAATTTAAAAATGTAATAACAAAAAAATTTGATATTTTAGATCACTCATTAATTGAAAAATTTATAAATGAATGTGATGACATTTTTCAAAACAAAATTGATGTTTTAATAAATAATGCTGGTGTAACAAAAGATAATTTATCTATAAGAATGAAAGATGAAGAATGGAGTAAAGTAATAAATTTAAATTTATCATCAACTTTCTTTTTAAGTAAGAATGTAATAAGAAAAATGTTAAAGAATAAAAATGGTAAAATAATCAATATTACTTCTATAGTTGGACATACTGGAAATATTGGACAGGCAAATTATGCAGCTTCTAAAGCAGGGATAATAGGAATGTCTAAAAGCCTTGCTTTGGAATATGGAAAAAAGAACATTCGAATAAACTGTATTTCTCCGGGATTCATCAAATCTGAAATGACAGATCAAATAAATGAGAATTTTAGAAAATCATTAGAGGAAAAAATTTCCCTAGAAAGATTTGGAACACCCGAGGATGTAGCCAATGCAGCGTTATTCCTGTCCTCTGAGTTGTCAGATTACATTACAGGCGAAACTATACATGTTAACGGAGGCATGTATTTTAGTTGACAAAATAGTATAAATACTTATTAACAAAATTAATTAACAAGGAAAAAATGTCAGAAGATATTTCAAGTAAAGTAAAAAAAATAGTTGCAGATCACTTGGGCATAGATGAAGCGAAAGTAACAGATGAGTCAAGTTTTATCGACGATTTAGGTGCCGATAGCTTAGACACTGTGGAACTAGTAATGGCTTTTGAAGAAGAATTTGGTTCAGAAATTTCAGACAGCGATGCAGAAAAAATTCTTACTGTAGGTGATGCTGTCAGATTTATTGAAAATAAAGCTAACTAACCTTCAACACAAATGTCCAGCTCTAAAAAAGGTGGGATGTATATTCTCTCTTCCCCTTCTGGCGCTGGGAAAACTACTTTAGTAAAAAAAATTGCAAAAAATAATAATTTTTTAGTTTCTATATCACACACAACAAGATTACCAAGACCAAATGAAAAAAATGGAAAAGATTATTATTTTGTCTCAAAAAATAATTTTAAAAAACTTATAAAAAAAAAAGAATTCTTGGAGCATGCTAAAGTTTTCAATAATTACTATGGCTCCTCTAAAAAATTAGTTACAGAAAAACTTAAAGAGGGAAAAAATATTGTATTTGATATAGATTGGCAAGGAACAAGACAGATAAGGAATAAAAAGCTTAATTACAAATTGCTTACAATTTTTATCTTGCCTCCATCAAAAAATGAACTTTTAAAAAGACTTATAAAAAGAGAAAAAAAAAATATGAAAACTGTAAAAAAAAGAATGAAAGAATTTAAAAAAGATCTAGTAAGATGGAAAGAATATGACTATGTAGTTATAAATGATAATTTAAATTTGTGTTATAAAAATATAATGTACAAAATTAAAAATAGAAACAAAATCTCATTTGATAGAAATTTTATGACAAATCACGTAAAAAATTTACTGACTTAATTTTTCATACAATTTACAAATCTCGTAATATTGATTTTTAGTTAGATTTTGAGGCCGTAGATTTAAATTTATGTCTAATTTTTTTGCAATTTTTTCGTAATCGGTAAATAATTGTTTCATTGGTTTTCTAATCATTTTTCTTCTATGATTAAAAAATATATTAGTCAAATGCTCTAGATGACTTGGTTTTTTTAAATTCTCTATTTTTAGTTTTGGCGTTAACATTACCAAAGAGCTCCAAACTTTTGGTTTAGGAAAAAAGCAAGTTGGATCAATATCTAAAATTTTTTCAGAGTCTAATTTCCAAGACGTCATAATTGATAGCCTTCCATAATTTTTCGTATTCTCTTTAGCCACAATTCTATCTGCTACTTCTTTTTGAAATATAAAAATAAATTTTTTAAACTTTTTACTAAGATCATCAAGCTTAACAAAGTTTGTTAGAATTTTTGTTGAGATATTGTAGGGCAAGTTTCCAAATACTTTTACTGGAACATTATATTCAATATTATTATAACAGTTTAGTATATCCTTATTTTCTACTTTTATATTTGTTATATTGTTTCCAAATTTCTCTTTAAGTATTGATAGACATCTTTCATCTTTCTCGATTAAGTGAATTTTTCTAGGTTTTTTATTCAATATTTTTTCTGTTAGATTTCCAGTCCCCGGGCCTATTTCTAGTATTATATCTTTTTCAGAGATATCAGCTATATCAACTATTTTTGACAGAATATTTCTATCATTTAAAAAATTTTGACCCAAACTTTTTTTTGGTTTTATATTCATCCGATTTTTTCTGCAAAGTTCATTGCATAGAAAAAAGAAGTTGGATCAGATTTTTTAAGTCCTAGCATTTTAGAATTAGGTCCATGATCAGGAGATATTCTAACGAAAGGAAGACCTACAGTAATATTAATAGCATCAAAATTAAATAAGGTTTTAATGGGAGTTAGGACCTGGTCATGGTACATGCCGATAACAATATTGTAACGTTCTAGGTTTTTTTTAATGAAAAAAGTATCTGCAGAAAAAGGACCGCTAACATTAATACCCTTTTTTTTTAAGTATTTAATAGAAGGTATAATTATATTCTCTTCTTCACTAAAATTATCTGTACTTTCACAATGTGGATTTAAACCCAGTAGAGCAAATCTGGGTGTTTTTTTTAAAACTTTGTAATAAAAATTATTTAAATTAATAATATTCTTGCAAATTTTATCTTTTTTTATTTCTTTAGCCACTTTTTTTAATGGCAAATGTGTTGTTATCGGAGAAACAGAAAGCTTATTATTATAAATAAGCATCACTTCATTTTTTGAATTAGTTTTTTTTGACAAATATTCAGTTATCCCAGGGAATTTCTTTTTTAAAAATGTTTTCTTCGAAACAGGTCCATTTATAAAAACGACTTTACTTTTATTTTTTTTAATAATTTCAAGAGACTTTTTAAAACTATTCTCTATATATTTATTTGACTTTTTTGAAATTTTATCGAATGTTTTAATGAAATCAAAATCAATATTGATAATATTTACAATATCTTTTTTCGCTTGATTAAAATTTTTAATCTCATTTATTGGGAAAAGAAGATTTAGTTTTTTTAATTGTTTTGTTAATAACTTTATACTTCCTATTAGAATAACTTTTTTTTTTCTTATTTTCTTTCTAATAAAATATTTACCAATAATTTCAGAAAAAATACTGTAAGGTTCTCCTAATACTATAATTATAAATTTAGTATTCATTTATTTTTGAATTTTGTTTCAATTTTTTATAAAATAAAAGTGAAAATTGATTTAATTGTCTATTTTTTTCAAATCTTATTATTTCCTCTAGTTCTTTATCAATGTCTATTATTTGTTCCATTTCTTTTTTGTCATGCAATTTCAATATTAAATATCCATTAGGGTATTTTAAAGGTCTTGTAATGTCTCCTTTTTTTAATTTTATTAAAATATTATTTAGTTCTTCAGATAGTAATGTCTCTTTAATCCATCCTATTTCACCACCTTTATTAGCACTATTTGAAATGCTGAATTTTGAAGCCGCCGATTTAAAATCATTTTTATTAATATACTCTGATATTTGGTTTATTTTATTTTTATAATTTTCATCTTTTTCTATTTCGAATAATATCTCAAATAATTCATATTCATATTTTTTATCATTTGAAATTTTTTTAACTAAATCTTTTCTAAGTTTATCTTTGTTAATTTTGACTAATGAATTATATTTTTTGAATATTAATTCGTTCCATAGACCTTCATATTGAATTTTTTCAATAATTTTTGAATATTCAATATCATAATTATTTAAAACTTTTAAAAATTCACTTTCGTTTTTTACATTTTTATATTTGAATAAATTCTTTTTTACTTCCGCGGCAATTTTTTCTTTATCTACATTTTTAAATATTCTGTCTAACTCTTTTTTCTTTATAATTTCTTTAACAAGCGAGTTTAAGGATATTTTTAATATTTCCTCTTCTGATAATTTTGCTAAATTTGGTTTAAGAAAAATCAGATAGTTTTTTTCATCAATAATATCAATGTTTGTAATTATTTGATCGTCTATTTTATACTTAATTTGAATTTTTGAATAGCTTAAATCCAAAAACAAAAATATAAAAAAAAAAACGTAAATAAATATTTCTTTTTTCTTAAACATAAATCAATTTCCTACCAAAGATCCAACATTGGGCACAACTAGGTCAGTAAAAGGTATTATTTTCAGTAAAAATGAAAGGTTCTTACTCGGCTCTAAGCTGCCATCCCTGTAGAATGATTTATTAAAATTTAAAAGTAAGGCTATACAATCTGTCTCATGAGAAAAAATTAAATCATAATACTCTGTAAAATTATCATTTAAATCTCTCGAAACTTTAAATGTAATTTTATTTTCGTTATCGAAAGAAAACCTACTTGTATTTTTTATACTCTCTACTTCAGGAAGATCATTGTGCTCAGAGTAATATGAAATATTTGTAAAAAAATTATTTACACTAAAATCAAGTCCAAATTGATCTAAATTGGAGTATTTTAAGTCTTTATCATAAGAAAAAAAATATTTAAACTTTATATTATCATCAATATTATAATTAAAATTACCAAAAATATCAGATCTTTTATTATTTAATTTTGATTTTGTTGGCATTCTATAATCTTCATTATGTTTTAAAACATTAGCAATATTAAAGTCAAAAATATTTGTTCCTTCATTATTATTTCTTTTGAATTCCAGACCCATAGTTAACGACTCTCCACCTTCAACTTGTGAGGTTGAGCCAATTCTATTAATATCAAAGGCGCTATTATAATTTAGAAACACATTTTTTGATGATAAATCATTATTTCCATTTGGACTATATCTAAAAGATAACAAAGGTTTTAAATAATGAGTATAATTTTCCATTTTTTTTTTTAAAGGAAGACTTGTATCAAATTTGAATAGTCCTAATAATTTGTAATTTAAATTTTCATCAAATGCTGTAGAATTATTTGAATAATTATTGGAATTTTTTAATAGAAAATTATAATTGTTAACTAATCCTTTGGAATTTATGAAATCGTTGGAAGTAAACAAAAAATCATTTATTAAAACCAAATCTGTTACATTAGTGTCATAAACTGTATTATAGCCATAAGAATTAAAGATAAAATTTCCATTATAATTTTCTGGTATCTCAAGATTTCTGTAAAAATTAAAATCTGGCAATACATATTGATATCTGTCATTATTATTTCTTGATAAATCCTCAAATATTTTGAACGATGTAAACAAACTCGCGTTATCATAATCAAAACTTAAATCTAAATTTGACAATAAAAGACTGTCACTTGTAATTAAATTAGATCGTTCAATTAATTTGTGCGTCTTTAAAAAGTTATCACCTTTGACATTTTGTAAATTTAAATCAAAATTAACGTTGTTAATTATGCCTGATTGATTGTAAAATAAATGCCCTTTAGTCCCCGCATCACCAATTAGTAAACTAAAATCACTTAAAATGTTAGAATTCTGTAGGACTTGTCTATATTCATTTTGTAACAAAAAGCTTTTATCAGCATAAAATCTTGGATTAAAAGTTACGTCTTTATCATTTCCTAATATTTTAAAATATGGCAAATTCACAGACGTGCCAAGACTGTCAGAACTTGTATATGATGGTGTTAAAAATCCAGATTTTCTTTTGATTGTTGGATCTGGATGGTTAAAATAGGGGAAGTAAAAAACTTTGTAATCAAATATTTTTAACCAAGAGTTTTTATATTCAAATATTTTTCTTTCTTTATCATGTTTAAATTCATCAGCACTTAGTTCCCAACCTCTACATTTTTTATTTTCAATATTACATGTACTGAAAACTGCTTTATAAATTTTTAATTCTCTATCATTTGAGTAAGAGCTTCTACCTTTTAAAGTAGGGTCATTTTTTTCATTACCAAAGTAAGAATCTATAAATTCAACTTTAAGTTCTTTACCGGCAATCTCATTATTTTTTAAATTTACTACTGAATTTTCAAAAAAATATTTATTTTTATTCTTATCAATAACAATTAAATTTTTTGATTTTATTAATTCTTTTTCTATATTAAATACAAAATTATCTTTTAAATTATAAATATTACTCTCATTGTCTTCGATTTTAGTATTTTCAGAACTATAAATAATATTTAAAGTTCTATCAAAATATACGTTACTTGAAATTATTTTATATTTATTACTAATTTCAAATTCAGTACTTTTTTCACTATATATTAAATCCTTTAGGCGGTTATATTTAATCTTGTTACTCCGAATAAAAATCCCAGCTTTTTTATCATTCAATAAAACATTATTTTTAAAAATTACAATTTGTTTTTCTTTGTTATAAGAAACATTATCAGATAAAATATTTATGTTTTTTTCTGGAATATCTGTTTCAGAATTCTCTGCTATTATTAAATTACCATTATTCTTAACATCCATATTTTCTGCTTTAAATTTTATTTCTTCAGACCATAAACTGGTTGAAAATAGCAGCACAATAAGAAAACTTTTAAATAAAATATCAATTCTCATTAATTCTTAATAATCCTATATTGCAAACTAAAAACATAATTAAAAGTGGTATCCAAACAGATAAATATATTGGAAGTACTCCATTGTTACCCAATAAACTTGAAAAGTAGTTAAGGTAGTAAATTATAACTGAAATAAAAATACCAATACTGATTATAAAAAATTTTGATTTTATACGTTTAAGTTTACTAATTATAATAAATCCTAATATTGTCATTAATATATAAAATATCGGCATACTATATATTTTATTTAAATGTATCTTAATATCTGTATTAGAATATCCGATATTTAAATAGCTACTTGATAAGTTATGTAATTCATAAATATTTAATGCATTTAAATTAGAAAATAAATTTGAAATTATCTCTCCATCGAAAGATGAATTATGCACATAGCTTTTTAGTTTTTTTGTGACGCCTTTTTCATTTAGTATAGAAACATTGTCTAATTGCCAATTTTTTGAATTTATGTTTGCTGTCTCAGCTAAAATAGTATTTTTACTTTCATAATATCTATTTGTTTCATTTATAGTCAAATACTTTAGTTTATTTTTATTAAGTTTTTCAGCATGAATTATGTACAGCTTGTTATCTATTTCTTCTTTTATCCATAAACCATCATCATTGACAACTGCCAAGTATTCATTTGAATTGGAAAATCTATTTTTTACATCTAAATAATGACTTTTTAAACTCGAGGATAGTGAATAGTAAAATATTAACAAAAAGATCCCTAAAATTGAGGTAATGAATATCAAAAGATAAACTATTTTTAAATTACTAATTCCATTAGAATTAAATATTTCTAGTTCGCTTTTATCATTCAATTCTATATAGAATAATTTAATAGTTATAAAAAAAATAAAAGGAAGAATCTCAAAAATTAATGAAGGAGCATTGAGTATTGATAAATATATAACATAGTGAACTTCTATATAATGTTTCTCAGAAAATCTAACTTCTTCAAAAAAATTTATTAATATAACTACACAAAAAAATATAAGACTTACTTTTATGAATTTTTCAAAAAATAATGAGCACATATATGTTTGATATTTTTTTAGTCTCATAAATGCCTTAGATTAAAATTTGTTTTTATTAAAATATAAAAATAAAATAAACATATGAAAATTATAGGCAGCAATAAAAATAAGATTTCAATATATAAGTTTGAATTAATAAATTTATAACTCAATTCAGAAAATACGATTATAAAAAAACCTGAAATAAATATAAAAAATTTAAAAATGTTTTGTAAATAATTAAATTTTGTTTTTAAAATAATTAATGAAGCTATTAGAGATATTGTGATTATGTAAGTTGGATTTATAATTCTCTTAAATACTTCTTCATAAATATCTTTAACTAAAAAAGAATTTTGTTCCCCACATCTTAATTTATCGTTTTTTCTTTCTTTTAAAAATTTCTTTAGACAATAAATTAGAAAAGTACTGTTTGTTTCACCTAATTTTCTATCTTTTCTAGTTTTAAAATTAATATTTGTTAGTTCATATATAGTTTCTGTAAAACCTAGATTAAAATTTCCTTTTTTATCTAAATTGATTATTTTACCATCATAAAGTTTAAAATTATAACCCAAATCATTCTGATTAAGTTTCCCTTCCCTTGCAATTATTATTTTATTTTCACCGGTATTTAATTTTTCTTTAATATAAATTCCATTTAAGATTCCATTTTCATTATATTCCTCTACAAAAATATTTAAATTATCCATAACTTTTGAAAACTTCTTCTCTTGAATTAATTTTGGAAAAAAATCAATTGATGAATTTTTCAGATAATTTTGAGCTAAATTTTGTGAATATGGAACGAGTATTGTATTTAAAATTATCTGTAACAAAACAAAAGTAAAAGAAACTTTAAAAATAAAATTAATAAATGAAATTTTTTTTATACCGTTCATCCAAAAAACTAGTATTTCATTATTATCTTCATACCTGCTTATGATTACATAAAGACTCAAAAAATATGCAAAAACTAACAGTTTAGAAAATATTTTTGGAATATTTAGTAAAGAATAAATAAAATATACTTTAAATGAGTGACCTTGTTCAGTCACTATATCTAAAAGGTTAATTCCTTGAATTACCCAAACAATCGCAGTGATTGAGAGAGATGATAGTATAAAAAAAGTTAATATATCAAAATATAATTTGCGAAATATTAATTTATTCATTGAAATTGTTAATTTAACTAATATACAACATTATCTATAAAATATTTCAAAAAAATGAAGCTAAAATTAGATTTTGTAACTAAAGCACCAAAAGTAGCTAAAGATAACGAGATTATTTTAATAAAAGATAAGTCTCCTAAAAATAAAATAATAAAATCTTTAAATAAATCTTTATTTGCTAGTAAGTTATTTTTAGAGAAAAAATTCTTACTCAAAAATATAAATGATAAAAATTATATTTTCGTAAATTGTTTGAAATCTAAAACTTCTTTGGATTTTGAGAAGCTTGGATCACAATTATATATCTTTTTAAAAAATAATAAAATTGAGAAAGCGTTTTTTTTATCGAACTCATCTTTTCTTACTAGTATACAACTAGAAAAACTTTTGCATGGTGCGCAACTTAAGTCTTATGAATTTAATGTTTATAAAACTGATAATGTAAAAGATGAAACTAGTAATTTATATGTTGTTGGAGACAAATCTAAGAGAGTAAATTTATTAAGAAATAAGTTAAATTGTCTTTTAGAAGGTGTTTTTCTTACTAGAGACCTTGTATCTGAACCAGGAAATGTCCTACATCCAGATGAATATGCAAAACGAATAACCAAACTAAGAAAATTTGGATTAAAAGTTACAGTATACAATCAAAAAAAATTGAAAAGCATGGGAATGAATGCTTTATTAGGTGTTGGTCAAGGAAGTGTAAGAGGATCATATCTAGTAACTATAGAGTGGAATGGTGCAAAAAATAAATCCAAACCGTTAGGATTTGTAGGGAAGGGTGTCTGTTTTGACACTGGAGGTTATTCATTAAAACCAGCAAAATTTATGGAAGACATGACATATGATATGGCAGGCTCAGCCACAGTCGTTGGTTTAATGAAAACACTAGCACTAAGAAAATCTAAAATAAATGCCGTTGGCGTTGTAGGTCTTGTGGAAAACATGGTAAGTGGAAATGCTCAGAGACCTGGAGATATTGTAAAATCTTACAGTGGAAAAACTATTGAAATTTTAAATACAGATGCTGAAGGAAGATTAGTCTTAGCTGATGCTTTAACATTTACAGAGGAAAAATTTAAACCTCAATTTATAGTTGACCTTGCAACATTAACTGGTGCTATAATTGTCTCTCTTGGCTCAGAATATGCTGGTCTATTTTCAAATAATGATAAATTATCGAGACAATTAATAGAGGCTGGAGAAAGTGTCGAAGAAAAACTTTGGAGGATGCCTTTAAACGAAAACTTTGACAAATTAATAAATTCTAAAAATGCAGATATGCAAAATATCAATTATGTTGGTGGGGCTGGCTCAACAACAGCAGCACAATTTTTACAAAGATTTATAATTAATAAAACCCCATGGGCTCATTTAGATATTGCAGGTATGGCTTTTTCGAAATACGGAGGCGCATTAAACTCAGGAGGGGCCACTGGATATGGTGTTAGATTGTTAAACAAATTAATCGAGGATAATTATGAATAATGTTGAACATACTCTCTCAATAATCAAACCAGATGCCGTTGAAAGAAATCTTCAAGATCAAATTAAACAAGAATTTATAAGCAAAGGGTTTAAAATAATTAAAGAAAAAAAAATACATATATCGAAAGAAGAAGCTGAAAAATTTTATAAAGTACACGAATCTAAGCCATTTTATAATGATCTTTGCGCTTATTTATCTTCTGGACCCATTATTGTTATGACTCTGCAAAGAGAAAATGCTGTAATGGAAAACAGAAAGTTTATGGGTGCCACAAACCCTATTGATGCAGAAGAAGGAACTTTGAGGAAAAAATATGGTATTTCGATTGATAAAAACTCCGTTCACGGTTCTGATAGCATTGAAAATGCAAAAATTGAGCTAGATTTTTTTTTCAATAATTAGTTAATAATTTAGTTATAGCTCTAGAGTAAATTGAATGCTCAATCTTTAAAACTTTTTTTTCTAATGTTTTCTCCCCATCTGATTTTAAAATTTTAACTTTTTTTTGAATTATAATTTTTCCAGAATCTAAATTTTCGTTGACTATATGAACTGTAGCCCCTGAATATTTATCTCTATTTTTAATTGCTTTGTAGTGAGTATTTAAACCTTTGTATTTTGGAAGAAGAGATGGATGAATATTAAGTATAGGTTTTGAGAATTTTTTAATAAATTTTCTTGAAAGTATTTTCATAAATCCAGCCAAACAAATCAAATCTATCTTATGTTTTTTTAATAATTTTAATGATCGATTTTCAAAATTTTGTGTATTTAAAAATTTTATACTTTTGCTTTTTATCTTTGATTTATTTGCTATATCTAATCCTTTTGCCTTAAGGTTATTTGAAATAACTAATTCAATTTTAAATAAAGAATTATTTTTTCTTGAATATTTTATTAGTGATTTAAGATTGCTACCTCTACCACTTATAAATACTGCAACTTTTTTTTTACCAGGAAACTTTTCCACCTAATTTTACTTTTTTTGAATTTTTAGTGATTTTTCCAATAATATAAGGTTTATATTTTTTTGGAAAAAACTTCATTATTTTTTGGAAGTTATAAGGTTTTATAATTAAACAAAATCCAACACCACAATTAAATGTTTTTAACATTTCTTTTTCATCAATACCATTATTTCTAAGCCATTTAAAAATCTTTAAAACTTTTATTTTCTCTAAATCAATTTCAGCACAATATTTACTGGGAATTATTCGTTTAATGTTATCTTCTAATCCACCACCCGTAATATTCGCGCAAGCACTTAAATATTTTCTGTTTATTAATTGTAATATATATTTTACGTAGATTTTTGTAGGTTTAAGTAGCTCATTTTTTAGGTAAGAATTTTTTTTTAAATTAATTCTCTTCTTCTTTAAAACATGTCTTACCAAAGAGAAACCATTAGAATGTAACCCACTAGATGGAATAGCTACAATCAAATCTTTTTCTTTTATTTTGTTTATAAGTATTTTATTTTTTTCTACTAACCCTAATGAAAAACCAGCTATATCAAATTTTCCCTTAGAATAGGTTCCGGGCATTTCAGCAGTTTCTCCACCTACTAACTCACAACTAGCTAAATTACATCCTTTAATAATACCCTTAATTATATTTTTTAATTTTTTAGTATGAATTTTTTCTACTGATATGTAATCTAAAAAAATTAATGGTTTTGCTCCTTGGACAATCAAATCATTTACGCACATTGCTACAAGATCAATTCCAATAGTATCAAACTTATTAAGTTGATTAGCAACTTCAATTTTTGTTCCAACTCCATCAGTACTTGTCACAAGGTATGGATTTTTTAGTTTATTAGGTATTTTTGTTATTGCTCCAAACCCTCCAATATTCTTAAATTCACCACTTTTTTTTGATTTTCTTGTACTTGAGGATATAAATTTAATAAAGTTATCTGCTTTTTTTATGCTAACACCACTTTT
>MDTD01161458.1_pt1 | contig 13108 bp, 13 predicted proteins | sample 811221 | NCBI WGS metagenome assembly MDTD01 (sample SAMN05326646, study PRJNA326480) | marine metagenome | isolation source: seawater | place: Pacific Ocean: South West | collected 2011 | reverse complement strand
CACAGCGGGAGAGCATTGCTCGATGACTGAGCGACGTGCCGATGATGCGACCCGCGATGTTCAACTGTGGCTGAAGTGTGAGTACTTGCGCCACCACATTGGAGACGAATTTGCCGGTGTCGTTGCATCGGTCACTCGTTTTGGCATGTTTGTCGAACTCACCGACATATATATGGAAGGCCTCGTGCACATTAGCGCCCTTCCATCGGACTACTACCACTTCGATCACGCATCGCAACGCCTGGTCGGCGAACACACCCGGCAAACGTATCAGTTGGGCGATGCGGTGCGCGTTCAGGTGGCTCGTGTGGATCTCGATGATCGCAAAATCGATCTAGAGCTGGTCGGCGCGGTGACGCCGGGCGCTGGACGGCGGGGTAGTAAGTCATCGATTAGGGCGCGGAAGGCGCGGCATGACTCGGGCGATACTAAGCGAGGAAAGGCGGCCTCTCACTCAGAGCGACGATCCGACGCGTCTGATAGAAAGTCAGAAAAAAAGTCAGAAAAAAAGCCGCGTAAATCAGCGAGTGCATCTAAGAAAAAATCAACGAGGCGTAAGGTGTCTAAGAACAAGGGCGCACCAAAGCGCAGAGGTGGAGGCTCATGAGCGATATCGCTTTCGGCATCCATGCCGTCGACAGTTTGCTGCGTCGGGCGCCACAACGGATTCTGGCACTCTTTGTTCAGACCGATCGCAATGATAAACGTATACAGTCGCTTCTCACGCTAGCTAAGAACCAAGGCGTGTCCGTTACCCGGGTCCCTAAGTCGGATTTGGACATCAAGGTTCCTGAGCGCCATCAGGGCGTTGTCGCTGTCATTGAGCCCGCATCATCAGAAGCTAACTTGAGCGAGCGAGATCTCGTTGATTACGTGTCGGGTGTTGAGCGACCGTTGGTGCTTGTTCTCGACGGCGTCACTGACCCTCACAACTTGGGCGCCTGCCTCCGAAGTGCCGATGCGGCAGGCGCTCATGCGGTGGTCGTCCCAAAGGACAACAGTGCCGAGCTAAACGCCACAGCAAGGAAGGTGGCCAGTGGCGCTGCGGAGGCTATCCCGCTTGTTCGTGTGACCAATCTTGCGCGAACACTGAAGGCGCTGAAAGATGCTGGGCTGTGGGTTGTCGGGACAACGGGCGAGGCGGATACGGTGCTTTATGATCAGGATCTAACGCTACCTATCGTCATTGTCATGGGTGCTGAAGGCCCCGGTATGCGACGATTGACGACCGATGCTTGCGACTTTCTCGTGAAGCTCCCGATGGCCGGTGACGTCTCGAGTCTCAATGTTTCAGTGGCAACCGGTGTATGCCTCTTTGAGGCCGTAAGACAGCGCACCGCCGGATGATTGCATTCCACAACGGGTCTCTGTAGACTCCGCGCCTCACAATTAGCCGGGCTCTGTGAGCCTTAACTCCTTGCTGCACTGATTGTCAGGCAGCTACAACCGAAGGGAGAGATCGTTAGTGCGACACTACGAAATCGTCTTTATGGTCCATCCGGACCAGTCGGAACAAGTACCGGGCATGATTGAACGGTATACCAATGTGATCACCAAGGATGGCGGCCAAGTGCATCGCCTCGAAGATTGGGGTCGCCGTCAACTCGCTTACCACATCAACAAGATTCACAAGGCGCACTATGTCTTGATGAACGTTGAAGCTAGTAACGAGGCAATGGAAGAGCTTACGACAACGTTCCGCTACAACGACGCTGTCATCCGCAACCTCGTGATTCGTCGAGACGACGCAGTGACTGAAGAATCACTGATCATGAAGTCTGAGAAAGAAGATCGCGAGCGTAAGTCACGTTACCAAGAGCGCCAAGCCGCTGAAGCGAAGGCCGAAGAGGAAGCTGCAGCAACTGAGGCAGGTGATTCGAGTGACGCAGACGCTGCTGAAGAAGTAGCCGAGGAAGCGGTTGAAGAAACCGCTGAGGCAGCAGAGGCAGAAGATGCGCCAGCTGCAGACGAAGACGCAGAGGAGGCTTAATCCATGTCACGTTTTTTCCGACGTAGAAAGTTCTGTCGTTTTACTGCCGAAGGTGTGCAGGAAATCGACTACAAAGATTTAGAAGTTTTAAAGCAGTACATCACTGAAACTGGAAAGATCGTACCTAGCCGTATCACGGGTACCAAGGCGAAGTATCAGCGTCAGTTGGCGACCGCCATCAAGCGCGCCCGTTACTTGGCACTGTTGCCTTACACGGATTCGCACCAGTAAGAAATGATGCGCGACCTCGCTGAATTCATCATGCGCGGTCGTTGGCAAGCGCTGGCGGTAGCTGTTATTGGTTCCGTGCTTGTCATTGCCGCACCTGTGAGTGCGGCAGCCATTGCACTTGTGACATTGGGTCGCAGTATGCGCGATGGTGCTTGGGTTGCACTGTGGTCGATGCTTCCCGCTCTGTTATTGGGCTGGGTAAGTGGAGATTACGGAACAGGCCTCTTGCTGCTCTCGGTGTTTGTGGGTGCCGCAGTGTTAGCGCAGACCTACAGTTTGTCGTTAGCGCTTCTTGCTGTGGTGCCGGTGTCAGCCCTGGGTGGGGTGGCCCTCTTGGCATTCAACTCCGCGTTTCTGGATGCGTTGTTGACAGTGTTCGATACGTGGATTGAGGCACTGGAGTCAGGAGCTGATGAGACTGCGGTGATTGGGTTGCTAAGGCCATCGGTGCCGCAAGTAGCGGGTCTCATGGCAGTGGGTAATTCGCTACTTGCTTGCCTCAGTTTGTTGCTGGGGCGGTATTGGCAAGCGGCACTGTACAAGCCCGGTGCCTTTGGCGATGAGTTCAGGGCGCTGCGATTGCCCTCACTCTGGGCGGCAGCCTTGGTTCTGGTGACCGTTGCGGGTGCCTTGGGCGGCAGGGAGTTGGCAGCGTGGACTGCCTTGGCAGGAATACCTGTGACGATTTGTGGTTTTGCGCTCTTGCACCATGTTGCGCGAGACCGACAGCTTGGATTTGGATTTCTGGCTGTCAGTTACATGCTGTGGGCATTTGTTGATCTGCTTAAAGTGGGTGTGCTCGTGGCTGTATTGCTGGATGCTTTTTTCGACTTCGGTCGCAGGGCAAAGGCGAGCTGACAGTCGAGTAGAAAGTTAGTTAACGGTACTGGCTGTGAGGCCCTTACCGCCGGATGTCACTGTCTTTCTGAGTCAGTGACCGGTTGAGAAGATTGATATTGATAAGTGTGGCGCAATGCGCCAATGCGAGAGGGAAATAAGGATGGAAGTAATTCTGCTCGATAACGTAGGTAGCCTAGGTGTGCTGGGTGACCGTGTTGATGTGAAGCCCGGCTACGGCCGTAACTTCCTCATTCCGCAGGGCAAAGCCGTTCCTGCGACACAAGAAAATATTGAGAAGTTTGAGGCGCGCCGTGCAGAGCTTGAGGCAGCGGCTGCGGCGACACTCGATGCGGCTCAGAAGCGTGGTGATGCGATTCAGGCGCTAGAGGGCGTACAGATTACTGCAACCGCAGGCGAGGAAGGAAAGCTCTTCGGTTCTGTGGGCACACGTGACATCGCTGAAGCGCTTACAGCTGCAGGGTGTGACACAGATAAAGCTGAAGTGCGTTTGCCCGACGGCGTTATTCGTGAGCTTGGTGACTACGAGATCATGATTCAGCTTCACGCTGAGGTAATGGCTACTATCAACTTGTCGGTAGTTGCCGAGTAATTCATCTCTGCGACATGTCTTACGCCACAGATCCTAACTGTGGCATGCTGTGCTGCTCGGGTCACTTTGGCCCGAACGGCGAAAACCAAGATCAATAAAGAGTTGAGATGGAGACAGCAACAAATCCCGATTGGGATGTCGCAAAAATTAAGCTGCAACCGCAGTCGATTGAGGCAGAGCGCTCAGTCCTGGGTGCACTTCTCATTTCCTCTGATAGTTGGGATGGCGTCGCCGAGGTGGTGGCCGCTGGAGATTTCTATCGTCCCGAACACCGAGCTATCTTTCGCCAGATTGCACTTTTGGTCGACCGGGGTGAGCCGGTTGATGTCATTACGGTTGCCGATCGCCTGTTAGCAACCGGTGAGCTGGACGCCGCGGGCGGCCACACCTACTTGGCTGAACTTGCGGAGCAGACACCCACTGCCTCCAATGTGAGAGCTTACGCGAAGGCTGTTCGTGAGCGTTCAGTACTCAGGCAACTCATTAACGCTGCGCAAGATATTGCGTCTGCCGGTTTCAATCCTGAGGGCAGAAGCTCAGAGGAGCTGGTGGATGAGGCGGAGCGGCTCATTATGCAAATCTCCGAGGGCGGTCAGAAAGCGGGCGGTCCACAGGCAATGGCTCCGCTTTTGAGTGGGGCGCTTGAGCGCATCGAAGAGCTTTACAATACGGGCGGCGATATCACCGGTCTCACAACCGGTTTTATTGATTTGGATCGTATGACCTCGGGTCTTCAATCGTCAGACTTGGTCATCGTTGCCGGTCGGCCGTCTATGGGTAAAACATCATTCGCTATGAATCTCGTAGAGAATGCAGCGCTCGCGGGCGATCGACCGATCATGGTTTTCTCGATGGAGATGCCGGCCGAGCAACTGGTCATCCGAATGCTGTCATCGCTTGGCAGAATCGATCAGTCGAGGGTTCGAACAGGGAAGCTCGAGCAAGACGATTGGCCGAAGCTATCCAGCGCGACAGAGAAGCTAAAAGATACGCAGATCTTTATCGATGACACACCGGCCCTTACGCCGACGGAACTTCGTTCGCGCGTGCGCCGATTGGTGCGCGAGCAGGGCGATCTCGGCATGATCATGGTGGATTATCTGCAGCTAATGCGTGTTGCCGGCTCGAGCGAGGGGAGAACCGCTGAGATCTCAGAGATCTCGCGGAGCCTGAAGGCACTCGCGAAGGAGTTTAAGGTGCCTGTGGTTGCGCTATCACAGCTTAACCGTGCACTTGAGCAACGCCCGAACAAGCGCCCGGTCAACTCCGACTTGCGAGAGTCAGGTGCGATCGAGCAGGACGCCGATGTCATCATGTTTATCTACCGGGACGAGGTATACAACGAGGATTCTCCGGATCAGGGTGTTGCGGAAATCATCATTGGTAAGCAACGTAATGGCCCCATCGGTACCTGCAGGCTGTCTTTCCAGGGACAGTTCACTCGATTCGAAAATCTAGCCAGGAGCGACTATGAAAATTACGGAGTCTAGCAACATGCCTCCTATCGACCTGGTGGCGCTGGGTAAAATGTTGGGAGATGACCCTTCACTGGGTCAGATGATTCTCGGCAAGTTCCGAGCGGAGATAGCGGGTGATATTGCGGCTTTAGGTGAACTTGCGGCGAGCGGAGATCCCGAGCCTATTCGCGCACTCGCTCACCGCTTAAAGGGTACCTGCAGTAATGCTCAAGCAATGCCGATATCGAATGTCGCTAAGTTGCTTCAAACCGCAATGGCTGCTGGCGATATGTCGCAAGCTCCCGGTTTGATTAATGCGCTTCAATTGGAGCGGGAGACTCTCGAGCAATACCTGACCGACAAGGGGCTTTAGTTAAAGCCCCATTTCTTTCCTAAGCGCGGACAGCGCCGTTTTTCTTTCGTCGAGATTCATGCTGGCTGCATCACTCGGCGCCTCTAGTTGCTTTCGCTCGGGGATTACCAGTGTTTCACCGCGCAGGGCGCGCTTCAGCCAGCGGTTGTAGTGACCTTGAAACACGGGCCAGGCTTCACCTCGTGCATGATTGGCTAGCAGGTACCAACTGGCGTCCCTACCTGCGAGGTAGACGATCGGATGAGACCAGTTGGCCTCGGCCTTTGGGCTGGGTGCCAAGCATGCCTCTTCGTAGGCGGTGGCCGCTGAGGGTAGCCCCAGCTCGCTCAGCGCTTCAGAGCAGCTTGCCAGCATGCGATTTAGCGTTGGCAGATAGTCACTGCCCTCTATCGCTCGGCGCGCACCCATCAGTATGAGCTCGCCCGAGAATTCGCTGAGTGCTTCCAGCCAAAGTCTTTTCACCTGACCTAGTTGCTGCGCGTCTGACCACGCCGCGTAATACTGATTGTGATAGTTCAGCCGGAACAGGGCGAAGACCTGATTGATGGCCTCGATCAGGCTTGAGTCATCGCGATCGACACGCTCATCCTGCCCAGCTGGTGTCACTGAGGTCGTCTGAGATACTTCGGTCTTTTGTGCGATCTGCTGGGCTAGTTCCGCTGCCTGTTTGTGATCTGCCACTGATCTGCTCCTGATGGCGTTGCCATTGGTATTTTACATGCTGCAAGAATTTCGCATTCCACGACGTATGGACTTCATTACTGTCTACCCAATAGACAACAAATTCTCGAAGCACCGTGTCAGCAAAATCTTGGGATATGCCTGACAATTGCAGCGTCTCATAGACCGCGGCATTGGGTGTCCAACTGGGTTGAAGACGTTCCGGTAGGGTGCTGTGCTGCAGGCTGTTCTCGTGTCTGGTCCAGCGCTGTCTCGCAAACTGAATAAATTTACTGTTCACGTCTTTTGGTGCGCCTCCTCGCTCTTTCCAGTAGAGGATGAACTCGGGTCGGATAGATTCAATGAAATCCGACGGCATTTCTGTACGGGCTAAAATCTCTTTGGCATCGAGACTGGGTTGCCATGCGTTATCAAATCGTGCCGGTTCCTTGATGGCAAAGGCCGGATGCTTTTGTTGCTGTCGCCAATGAGACAGTACGTGATGACGAAAGCGCGTATCTAAGGTTTTTCGATCGCCCGATGCTTCAAAGGTTTTCAGTTGCTCGAGAATGTAGTCCCGGGTCAGACCGTGATTCAGATTGAGTAAATCAATGAGATGCTCGCTAGGTGTCCACGCTCGCAAAGCTTCCGCCTTGGGCGCAGCCTCGGCCGGTTTGTCTGTTAGCCGCCAAATCAGTGGATCATGGCTGGGTCGAGCATTCAGTATTCCGAGATCGACAATCCGCTTGAGCAATTGGCCGATTCTCACGTGATCCCAGAAAGGGAAGTCCTGCGCCAGGGCCTCGATGGAAATGGTGCTGGCGTCTGCGCCTAGCTGATGGCTCAAGCCTTGTAACAGAACCGCTTCTTCTAAACCCACGGTCGCAGCGAGCTGCGGAGAGAAGGTGCAATAGCGCTCTGGGATGAATCGCGGGTTGGACATGGATACAAGCGATGACTGTTGGTCTGATAGCATAGCGGTTTCGAGGTAGCGAGGCACCCCTGTCGGAGTGATCTATGGCAAAAACTAAGTCAGCGTTCGTGTGCAACGACTGCGGTGCGGATTATCGAAAGTGGCAAGGGCAGTGTTCGGCTTGCAATGCATGGAACACCTTGTCAGAAGTCAGAATCCCTGGGGGTAACTCGGGATCGGTGCAAAAAGCACGAGGCGGCTTTGCTGGCACAACGGCGCGCGTCCAAAAACTATCTGACATCGATCTTGTTGACTTACCCCGCTTCAGCTCGGGCTTTGCAGAGCTCGATCGTGTTTTGGGTGGCGGCTTCGTCCCTGGATCGGCCATTCTTATTGGCGGTCATCCGGGCGCGGGGAAGAGCACTTTGTTACTCCAGACGCTTTGTGCCCTCGCTGCTAGGGCGCCTGCCCTCTATGTGACAGGGGAGGAATCGCCACAGCAAGTTGCGATGCGAGCAAAGCGCCTAGGGCTTGAAACCGATTCGCTGCAACTCATGGCTGAAACGGATGTTGATGCCATTCTCGCCGCTGCCAATGAACACAAACCAAAAATCATGGTGGTCGACTCCATTCAGGTGGTGCATAGCGATGCCTTAACGTCGGCACCAGGTAGCGTCGCACAGGTACGAGACTGTGCTGCTTTGTTGACCCGCTATGCGAAACAGACAGGAACTGTGCTGATTGTCGTTGGTCACGTGACGAAAGACGGAAGTCTGGCGGGACCCAAAGTCCTCGAGCACATGATTGATTGCTCCGTTCTCTTGGAGGGGGAGCAGGACTCCCGGTACCGGACCCTTCGTGGTCAGAAGAATCGGTTCGGCGCAGTCAACGAGCTCGGTGTATTCGCCATGACGGACGGTGGCCTAAAGGAGGTGCTTAATCCATCTGCCATCTTCTTGGAGCGTGCTGATACGCCAGCGCCCGGTACCGTAGTCGTTGTGGTATGGGAAGGTACCCGTCCTCTGTTGGTTGAAATTCAGGCACTTGTCGACGCAAGTAATTTGGGTAACCCGAGACGTGTTGCCGTTGGCTTTGAGCAGAATCGGCTTGCGATGTTGCTGGCGGTGCTACATCGTCATGTGGGCTTACACGTGGGCGATCAAGATGTCTTTGCTAATGTGGTCGGCGGCGTACGAATCGCCGAGACGAGCGGTGACTTGTCGCTATTACTGGCGGTTGTATCCAGTTTGCGAAACAAGGTTTTGCCAAAGGACCTCGTGGTCTTTGGTGAGGTCGGATTGACGGGGGAGATACGGCCTGTAGCCAGCGGGCAGGAGCGCATTGCAGAAGCCGCCAAACACGGATTCAAACGCGCCATTGTTCCCAAAGGCAACGCGCCAAGGACAAACATCCCCGGTATTACGGTCCAACCCGTGTCTCGACTTGACGAGGCGATTGCACTCTTCGACTGAGTATAAGGCTCAGCAAGCACTTACATCAGCTTGCGATGTTTAACCCTGCTCGGTACGTCGGCGTCGCGACCTAGGCGCGCACGACGATCTTCCTCGTACTCGCTGTAGTTACCTTCGTGAAACACGACCGTTCCGTCGTCCTCGTACGCGAGGATATGCGTGGCTATGCGATCGAGGAACCAGCGGTCGTGCGAGATCACCATGGCAGAGCCGGGGAATGCCTGCACAGCATCCTCGAGGGCTCGAAGCGTCTCTACATCGAGATCGTTGGTGGGTTCGTCTAGCAGCAAAACATTGGCGCCTTGTTTTAGGAGTTTGGCGAGGTGCAAACGGTTACGTTCCCCGCCCGAGAGGTCTTTAACGAACTTCTGCTGGTCCGAGCCCTTGAAATTGAATCGACCAATGTACGAGCGAGAAGGCACCTCGTAGGTGCCGATGCGGATGATATCGAGACCATCAGAGACTTCTTCCCAGACAGTCTTAGAGCCATCCAGATCATCACGTGACTGATCGACGTAACCCAGTTGTACTGTTTCTCCAACGGTCACGCTCCCGCCATCGGGCTGCTCGTGTCCCATCAGTAGACGGAAGAGGGTGGACTTACCCATGCCGTTCGCACCAACGATGCCTACGATGGCACCTTTTGGAACGGTGAATGACACATCATCGAATAGCAGGCGATCGCCAAATACCTTCCTCAGGCCTTCAACCTCAATGACCTTGTCGCCGAGTCGTGGACCGGGCGGAATGTAGATTTCGTTGGTTTCGTTTCGTGTCTGAAAGTCCTGAGAATTCAGTTCATCGAATCGAGCCAGTCGGGCCTTATTTTTAGCTTGTCGACCTTTAGGGTTCGACCGGACCCATTCAAGTTCTGCCTTGATCGCTTTCTGCCGCGATGCTTCCTGGCGTTGCTCCTGCGCAAGTCGCTGGTCTTTGGCTTCAAGCCAAGTCGAGTAGTTGCCCTCGTAGGGTATGCCACGTCCGCGATCCAGTTCCAGAATCCAGCCTGCGGCGTTGTCGAGGAAGTACCGATCGTGGGTGATGGCGACGACGGTGCCGGTAAAGCCCTCGAGAAAACGCTCTAACCAGCCAACAGACTCCGCGTCTAGATGGTTAGTCGGCTCGTCGAGGAGGAGCATGTCAGGCTCACTCAATAGGAGGCGGGCGAGTGCAACGCGTCGCTGTTCACCGCCCGAAAGATTGGTGACGTCGGCGTCCCATGGTGGTAGACGCAGAGCGTCTGCAGCCACGTTGAGTCGTGTCTCAATGTTGTGGGCGTCAGTTGCCTGAATGATGTCCTCGAGCCTCGCTTGCTCCTTTGCGAGAGCATCAAAGTCTGCATCTGGCTCGGCGTAAGCCGCATAAATCTTGTCTAGCCCGGCCAGTGCATCAATCGCCTCGGATAAGCCTTCCTCGACGTTTCCTCGCACATCTTTTTCGGTATTGAGTTGCGGCTCCTGAGCGAGGTAGCCGATCTTAATACCTGCCTGCGGACGGGCTTCGCCCTGAATGTCGGTATCGATACCGGCCATGATTTTCAGCAGCGTCGATTTGCCCGCACCGTTCAAGCCGAGGACGCCAATCTTGGCGCCCGGAAAGAAGGAAAGCGAGATGTCTTTTAAAATTTCGCGCTTGGGAGGAACCACTTTGCTGACGCGGTTCATGGAGTAGACGTATTGGCCTGATTTCCCGTGTTTGTTATCGCTCATAGTGTAAAAGACCTCGGGGGATACTAGTCGTCGCGGCTGAAAACCGAGCCACTTTCGGATTGCTAGTTTACCTCGTCACTAAAGCCTTAGGGAGACTCTCGTGCGGGCGCTCACTGTGTTTTTACGATTCAACCGAGCGTCATACTTGTTTGGAACGGTGTAGTGTCGGGCGTTTGTCGTTGCAAGTCATCGCTGTCTCTGCGACAAATTCCTCGTGGTGTGGGGAAATGAAGCATTTGATGAACCAGTGATCGGTGCTTCATTTCTGGCGCAGCATATGAACAGATAGATGGCGATCAATGATGTGAAACGTCCGATCAGCGTACTGATACACCGATGAATAGATAAATAGGGGGTATATGTGGCACACGATATTTTACCGAGCGAACCCACGTTTTCATTTTGGTCAGGCGTTTTCTTGCCAGTCGAATACAAAGGACACAGCATCGTTGCCCACAACTCGAGTTGGACTTCCCGAATGACAATCTGGGTGGACGGTGAGGTCGTTTTCAGTAAAAGCAGCTGGAAGTTCATCTGCGAGCAGGACATTCAAGCAGGATCGGAGACACTGGCTACCCGCTTTGGCTGGGCAAAAAGAGGTTTTATATTCGAGGTGTTCGATGGCGATACGCATGTTGCGTCTGCGGACTACCCGATTAAGTCCCTTGGTTGGAAGCAAGTTCTTCCATTCGTCTTGTTGGGCATGGCTCTCGGGTTCTCAGTAGAGCACTTCAACTTGTTGGGTTAGACGGGGGCTCGCCTAAGAAGGTGAGTCATAGCTAGAACTTACTAGATGCCAAGTCCGGAACCTATGGTTTTTTAGTTCAGCGCTGCATACCCGCAGTCACGCTAGGTGATGGCGGGGGCACTCGGCTACAGGGCTGGACAGTGGTATTAACCCTTGTCCTTTCGTCGTGATTTGGCCGACCCCACGTTCTCTTCAATGTACTTAATAATCTTCCCGGCCACGTTTACGCCGGTCGCCTCCTCGATGCCTCTTAAGCCCGGCGATGAGTTCACTTCCAGTACCAGAGGGCCTCGACTGGATCGAATGAGGTCAACACCTGCGACTTCCAGACCCATGGTTTGCGCCGCTTTGACGGCGGTGCGACGTTCAGCAGGGGTGAGCTTGGTGACTTGCGCGCTGCCACCACGGTGAAGATTAGATCGAAATTCACCGGGTAGGGAGATGCGCTCCATGGCGGCAACCACGCGTTTGCCAATGACAAAGCACCTGAGGTCGCTACCGCCGGCTTCCTTGATAAATTCCTGAACCAAGAAGTCTGCCTTGAGTTCAGTAAAGGCGTCGATCACGGACTCGGCAGCTTTCACGGTCTCAGCCAAGACAACGCCGCGCCCCTGGGTGCCTTCGAGCAGTTTGACAACCACCGGAGCACCACCTACCAGCTTGATCAGTTGACGGGTGTTATGAACGTCGTGTGCAAACCCGGTTGCGGGCATGCCCAGCCCCTTGCGAGCTAGCAGCTGCAGCGCACGTAATTTTGAACGCGAGCGACCCAAAGGAATCGACCCCACCAGACAATAGGTATCCATCATTTCGAACTGACGAATGACGGCGGTGCCGTAGTCGGTAATCGACGCGCCGATGCGTGGGATAATTGCGTCCTGACGCTCGAGCTTTTCGCCCTTGTACCAAATCGCGGGATTGGCTGTGGTGATGTCAATCGAGCATTTCAGCGTATCGATGACACGGCACTCGTGCTCTTTTTTTTCGGCTTCCTCTCGCAGGCGGCTAGTGCTGTAGAGGTCGGGGTTACGCGAGAGAATCGCTATTTTCATTCAAAGGTACCAGGTTGTGTGTCATCACCGCCCTGCACAAAACTCTCGGAGGGTGCGACGACGAAGTCAGAAGATAAGGTAGTGCGACCCAGCAGCATGCGGTAGGCCATGTTGTCCCGCTGCGTCAGGGTGAGTTCAACGAGCTTGTACACTGTGCCCAGTTTGAGTGGGGTCTGAATCACAGGCCGCGACTCACTCTGGCCTCCGGAATTCGTAACGTCACGAAACTCCAAAACAGGCGCTTCGTTAACGGTTCCTACAGAGCCGTCCTCGTGTTCATAGGCGAATGAGACCCACGTTGAGCCATCGCGATCAAATACGTCAACGTTCACCGCATGCAATGCACTAGTTCGGGCGCCGGTATCCACTTTTGCTTTGATTGGGCCAATCGCAAGCTCGGGCAGTTCCACCCACTCTCGCCAGCCTAAGGTGTGCTTGTTCAATGCTGTTTTACCGATAGTCCCCGACCAATGCCGTAGTATTCAATACCGATGCTGGCGAGGTAATTTGGATCGTAGAGATTACGCCCATCAACAATAATCGGCTTAGAAAGCGCTTTCTTAATAGCCTCAAAATCCGGCGACCAAAATGTCTTCCATTCGGTGCAGACGACAAGGCAATCAGCACCCTCGAGCGCTTCGTCCTTGCTGCTGACGTAGGTCATATCGTCTCTCTCGCCGTAGATGCCCTTACAGACCTCCATGGCCTCAGGGTCGAACGCGCGTACCTGACCGCCGCAAGACCAGATGTTCTCAAGTAAAAATCGGCTAGGCGCTTCGCGCATATCGTCGGTGTTGGGTTTGAATGCTAATCCCCAGACAGCGATCGTCTTCCCTGCAAGGTTGGCGCCGAGCCGCGCCATAACGCGCTCGGCCAGTTTGTTCTTTTGACGTTGGTTAGTGTCATGAACGGCGGTGAGAATCGATGCCTCGCAGCCCTCGGCATGCGCTAGGTGCTTCAGCGCTCGCACGTCTTTTGGAAAACACGAGCCGCCATAGCCCGCTCCCGGATAGATAAACTGATAGCCAATACGTGGGTCAGAGCCAATACCCT
>MDTD01055173.1_pt1 | contig 13108 bp, 10 predicted proteins | sample 811221 | NCBI WGS metagenome assembly MDTD01 (sample SAMN05326646, study PRJNA326480) | marine metagenome | isolation source: seawater | place: Pacific Ocean: South West | collected 2011 | reverse complement strand
GATATCAACCGGATGATGCTCGATCTGGCGCGGGCCGGAAAGCGCGTCGTGCGGCTGAAATCGGGCGACCCCTCGGTTTTCGGGCGGTCCGGCGAGGAAATTTCCGCCCTTCGCGAAGCGGGCATCCCGGTCTCCGTCATCCCGGGCATCACCGCCGCAAGCGCGCTCGCCGCCGGCACCACCACCTCGCTCACCCACCGCGACTGCGCCCAATCGGTGCGCTTCGTCACCGGGCACTCGAAAAAGGGCGCGCTGCCGGAGGATATTGACTGGCGCGCCATCGCCGACCCGACAACCACGACAATGTTCTACATGGGCGGTCGCACCGCCGGCGAAATCAGCGCACGGCTGATCGCCGAAGGCCTGCCGCCGGAAACCCCGGTCCTGATCGCCGCCAATATCAGCCGTGCGGATGAGAGGCGCTGGCACGGCACGCTCGCTGGTCTGGGTAAGGGCATGGCGGAAATCGGTTACGACAACCCGGTCCTGTTCGGGGTCGGCAAGGTCTTCGCGCGGAACACGGCGGTGAGCCACAAGACCTCCGACGCGCGGATATTGTTTCAGCGTATTGTCGACGGTGCGCATTCATCACCGATGATGATCGGTTAGGTCACCTTTTCGCCCGGAGATGGGGAAAACGTCGCCTTGAGATGTCGGTAGAGCTGGTTGAGCGGTTCGAAGTTTCGGTTCTGCGCGAGCGTGACGAACTGGATGTTGCTCGCGTCGATTTTTAGATCGGCGGGCGAAAGGCGTCTTACCAGACCCTCGGATCCTGACCGCGCAATGGTCGTATCGGGAATGCAGGACAGCATTTCCGTCCGCGCAATCAACTGGACCAGTGCGAATGGATCGGCTGACACTTCGACCACCGGTTCGGGCGTTTGAAGGTCGAGGCTGCGGAAGGCGTTTTCCAGGAGGTTGCGGTGGTAGGAGCCGTCCGGCTGCAGGGCCCACTGCCATTCGAGCAACGCGCTTGCCGGCAGCGGGTCGCGGGCAAGCAGTGGATGATCACGATTGCAGATGATCGTCAGCGGCGTGCGGCCAAGCGATTCGTAGCTGAGATTGGCGGCAGCCTGCGCGGGCATCTTGTCCCAGTTGACAATGCCCAGATAGCAGTCGATCTCGCCGTCCTCCAAGGCCTGCACCATCAATCTTTCCCGTGCGGAGCTGATCTTGTAGCGCAGGGTCGCGCCCTCGGCGAACATATTGGCGAAGGCGGTCGGGAATGCCTCATCATGCAGTAAAACCGGGTTTGTTCCGATCCTGAGAACAGGGATCTTGCCGACTTCAAGTTCCTCGGAGAGGTGATCGATTGCGGCAACGGCCTGGCGGACGCGCTGCAAAGCGAGGCGTCCGGCGGGCGTCAGGCTCACGCCGCGCGCGGACCGTTTGACCAGCGAGGCGTCAAAGGCGTTCTCCAGATCACGCACCAATTGCGACAGAGCCGGCTGGCTGGTGTTCAGCACCTCCGCAATCGTGCGCAGGGAGTCGTGGCTTTCGATCATCTCCAGAAGCTTGAGGTGACGAATGCGCAGGCGGTCAATGTAGATCTGGTTTCTATGCATAAAGAAATCGTATCACTTGAGAAGAATATACGTCTATTCATTTTCACTCGAGCGTGTCAAAAATTGGACTTACAGCTGTCATATCCGGAGGTGTAAACTTAAGGGTTGAGGTGAGCGCTGCCGACCTTCCTCGTGACAGGAGCAGCTAGCCGGATGACGCGGCGAAGCGGCTGCAGCCGGCATCATGGTCGCGGCGGCGAGCGTGAATGGAGGATACATTGACGATTGAAGCACACTCTGAGGTCAGGATCGCGTATTATGACAACTGATCATCACCACTTTGACGCCTATCGCAGGCCGGACGGTTCGATAGCGCTTCGCAACGATCTGCTGATCCTGTCGATCTCGGGGCTGACGGTTCCGATCGCGCAGCGGGTCGGGATGATCCTGAAGCAAGCCAAGGTCATTACCACGGCCTATACCGGCGGCATCATCGCCGAGGATGCGAAACTGCGCTACCGCATGCTGGAAGGCTTCGCGCTGCACCCGAATGTCGGCGCGGTGCTGGTAATCAGCTGCAATTTTCCCGAAGCCGAGAGATTTCGCGACAAGATCGCCGCAAGCGGGCGTCCGGTCGAGATGCTGGTGCTGGATGCATTCGGTCACGACAGCCTGCGCCTGACCGACGCCGCCGTCCGGGCCGGCGCGCATTTTCTGCAGCAATTGTCGACCGCGCGTCGCAGTCCGGCCAGCCTGTCGGATCTCTGCATCGGGGTCGAGTGCGGGCGATCCGATACGACCTCGGGCATCGCGTCCAATCCATTGCTGGGCCATGTCGCCGATGCCGTCGCCGGCGCGGGCGGAAAGGTCATCGCCGGCGAGACGATGGAATGGTTCGGGGCGGAGCATCTTCTGGAAAAACGCGCGAAGACGCCGGAGGTCATGCATGATGTGCAGAACGCGATAAACCGGCGGATAGAGCGCGCTTCCGCCGCCGGCATTGATCTGATCGGCACAAATCCGGGACCCGTCAACATATCGATGGGCCTGTCCACGCTTGAGGAGAAATCGCTCGGCGCCGTCAGGAAAACCGGTTCGACGCCGCTTCAGGGGCTGTTGCAGCAGGGCGAAGCGCCGAAGGGGCCGGGCGTGTGGCTGATGGATCAGCCCTATTACAGCACTGAATCGCTGTCCGGATTCGTCGCGGCTAGCGCGCACATGATCCTGTTTACCACCGGTCCGGGAAATAATTATGTCAGCCTTCTGGCGCCGACCATAAAGCTCTCGGCCAATGCCGGCACCTGCGCCAATCTGACCGAGCAGATCGATTTCGACGCCAGCCCGATTCTGACGGGTACGATGGGTTTTGCCGAAGCAACGCAGATGCTCCTGGCGCGCATCGCCGAGGTGGCGTCGGGGACCGCAACATTCGGCGAAATCCTGTCCGAGGGCTCTGAAACCATCAGCAGATGCGGAGAATCGCTATGACGGAGAAAGAGACGCCCTATGCGGGGCTGATGCTCGACAGTGAGGATCACGTTGCGCTCGCCCTTACGCCGCTTGCGCCCGGAGACATCGCCAGGATCAAGACCTCCGACGGCGATCGGCAGGTGGAAATCCGGGAGGCTATCCCCCGCTACCACAAGTTCACGGTCCGCCCGCTTGCGGATCAGACGCTGGTTATCAAGGGCGGGGAGGCGATCGGGATTACCACGGCGGATGTCCGCGCGGGCTGCCATCTGCACACCCATAACATCAAGAGCGTGCGCTATGGCGTAAGCTGAGTTTCATCGCCGCGTGGAGGGGGCGGGTAATGGAGGACATTTTTGGAGCGCTGTTTCTTGGGCTGAGCACGATATTCACCGTAAAGGTCCTCGCCTGGACGTTCGTCGGCATTATCGCGGGGATGTTCTTCGGCCTTATTCCCGGGCTCTCCGGCTTGACCGGCATGGGGCTGCTGCTGCCGTTTGCAATTGGACAACCGCCCGAGGTGGCGTTCTCCTTCCTGCTTGGCATGTATGCCGTCACGACGCAGACGGATGCCATCCCGGCGGTTCTGCTCGGCATTCCCGGCACATCGGCAGCGCAGGCGACCTATCTCGATGGCTATCCCATGGCCAAGCGCGGCGAGGCGGGTCGCGCCCTGTCGGCCTCCTATTTTGCCTCCATCGTCGGCACGATCGTGTTTTCGGCGATCTTCCTGGTGCTGCTGCCGGTCATCCGGCCGATCATCAATTCCTTCGGCTCGCCCGAATTCTTCATGCTGGCGATGATGGGGCTCGTCATGGCGGCATCGCTTGTTGGCCCCAACCTGCCGCGCGGGCTGATGGTCGCCTCGGCGGGTCTGCTGATCTCGTGTATCGGCATTGCCGGCTCCACGGGCGATCACCGCTACACGCTCGGCACCTATTACCTCGAGGACGGGATGCCGATCGTGCCCGTGGCGCTCGGCCTGTTCGCGGTGCCGGAGGTGATGGAGCTGATGATCCGCCGCTCGCCGATTGCCCACTCGTTTTCCGCCGTGGGCGGCGCGGCCGCGGGGCTTAGGGACACGATACGGCATGGCTGGCTGGTTGTGCGATGCTCGATTATCGGCGGCATATGCGGCGTCATTCCGGGGCTTGGCGGATCGGCGGCGGAGTGGCTCGGCTATTCTCACGCGGTGCAGTCGGCGCGCGACAAGTCGCAGTTCGGCAAGGGCGACATTCGCGGCGTGCTTTCGGCGGAGGCGGCGACTACGGCCCAGAAGCCGGGCGCAATCATCCCGACAGTCGCGCTCGGCATTCCCGGCAATGCTTCGATGGCGGTGATGCTGGGCGTCTTCCTCATCGTCGGCCTGCGGCCGGGAAGCGCGATGCTCAACGAGCAGCTGCCGCTCACCTTCCAGATGTTGTGGACGGTGATCCTCGCCAATATCGTGGTCGCGATCCTCTGCCTTGTGCTTCAGCGCTATATCGTAAAGCTTTGCCAGGTGCGGGCATCCATCATCGCGCCCCTGATCATCGCCTTCATGGCGATCGGCGCGACCTTTGCGAGCAATTCGTTCGGCGATCTTGTCGCCTTTGCCGTGTTCGGCGCTCTCGGGCTTTTCATGAAAGCCTATGACTGGCCGCGCGTGCCGCTGCTGATCGGCATGGTGCTGGGCGAGATTGTCGAGCCGAATTTCTTCATTTCCGTTCAGGTCTATGGCGCGTCATGGCTCTGGCAACGGCCGATCGTTCTCGCCACCCTGGTCGTGATGCTGGCCTTCCTGCTGACGATGCTGGTTCGACGGGCACGGGGGCGCGCGCAAATTCGCGGAGGAGGCGCCGATGCGTGAACCGGTGCGATATAGCAGGTTTCGGGATGTTTCATGGTGGTTCGGCATAGCGCTGTCGGCGCTTGCCGTCGTCGCACTGGTCAGTGCGTTGAGCTGGGAGACGATGGCCGCAAGCTTCCCGATCTTCAATTGCGTGGTGATGCTCGCATGCGGCATAGCGCATACGCTTCTGCCGCAATCCGCCGGCTCTTCACCGATGATGGAGGGGGAAAAGCTGCCGCTCGGGCTCACCTTGCGCTATGCGGCCTGGATCGGCGCGTTCTTCGCCGGGGCGATCGCCTTCGGTTTTCCTGCCGCCGCGCCCGTCTTTGTGCTGAGCTACATGCTGGCGCATGGCGAGCGATGGACGACGGCATTGATCGCGTCCGCTGCGACGCTGGTCTTTCTGCTGGTCGTTGTGGAGCGCGTGCTTCGCCTTCCGCTTCCAGAGCCATGGTTCCTCTTCACCTAGCGGAAAGAGGCGTGCGACCGGTGCGACGAGCTTGAAGAGGAACCTGTTCGCCTCGCATCGGCCCAAAACCGGAATACTCGGGAAAGCGGTGCAGGGAGGATAAGCGCTGCTTCCCAAGGCGACCGTGTGCACCGGTTGCTGATTGAACAGTCTCGTGCACCCAAGGAGGAGGAAAAAATGAAGCTGAATCTGATTGCTACGGTATCGGGCGTCCTTGCCATATTGCCCATGGCGGGACCTGCGGGGGCCTCGGATGTGGATTTTTCCGGCAAGACCGTGCGCATTATCCAGAACTACGGCGCCGGCGGATCCACGGATCTCTTCGCCCGCACCATCGCGCCCTTCATTCAGAAATATCTGCCGGGACAGCCAACCGTCGTCGTCGAACCGAAACCGGGTGCGGCGGGCATTCAGGCCGGTAACTATATGCACAATTCCTCGTCGCCTGACGGAATGGAGATCTGCCTGTGCAACTCGATGCCGGTCAGGTGGGTGACCGTCAACGACTTCGACTTCGATCTGCGCGATCTCGCAATCGCCGGAAGCCAACCGGTCAACACCGTCGTTCTCATACGCGATGACATGAACGTGTCGAAGCCGACCGATCTCGCCCACACGCCGAAGCCGCTGCTTTTCAGCGCCACCTCTCCGGCCAGCGAGAACGCCAGCCGCTTCGCCGTGTTCGCCAATATTTTCGGCGCCAAGGTCAACATCATCGGCGGCTACCGGCTGGCCGGCAATATGGTTCAGTCGGTCACACAGGGCGAAACGAACGTCACGAGCCTCAACGGCGACTACTACGCCGTCCAGAGCACGGCCATTGCCGAAACGGGCTCCGTCAAGCCTTTCGGCCAGGTCGGTATCCCGAACGGCGACAGGTTTGATCCGGAACCGGCGATCGATGCGCCGACCTTCGATACCATGGTGCGCGAATATGCGCCCGAGGTGCTCGACACGCCGAAATACAAGCTGTTTTCGGCCTTCAATCAGGCGGCCGCCGCACAGATGATCTATGTCCTCGCGCCCGGAACGCCGCAGGAATATGTAACCGCCTGGCAGGATGCCATCGCCAAGGCCGCGGCCGATCCCGAATACGCGAAAGCCGTGGCGAACATGCAGACCGCCCTGCGACCGTTCACCGGCGAGGCGGGCACGCGGAAAATGCTCGACGCCCTTTATGACGGCTTCAAATCGCCCGATGTTGTCGAGGTTCTCAAGGAGATCGCCCCGGTCTATTTCAAATAGACCGGTACGCCGGACGCGTCTTCTGACGCGTCCGGCAGGGTCCGTCAGATCATCAGTTCGATCAGAAACGGGCCGTTTTGCTTGAAACTTTGCCGCATCAGATCGGCGCATTGTTCAAGCGTCGTCGCGCGCGCCGCCTCGACACCCATGCCATTGGCGAGTTGCACCTAGTTGATGTCCGGTCTTGAGAGGTCCAGCATGCTCATGGCGGTCGGCCCTGGCATGGCGCCGACATTGGCATATTCCGCGATGAGAATATTGTATTTCCGGTTGTTGAGCAGGATCGTGGTGCAGGGCAGGTTTTCCCGCGCCTGCGTCCACAGGGATTGCAGGGAATACATGGCCGAACCGTCGGCCTGCAGGCTGATCACACGCCGCTCGCCCTTGCCGGCCAATGCGGCTCCGGTGGCGACCGGAAGGCCGTCGCCGATCGCTCCGCCGCCGAGATTGAGCCAGTCATGCGCGGGCGCGGCGTGGGTGAACCGCTCGAAATCGCGCCCGTACGAGATGCTTTCATTCGAGATGATTGCCCCTTCCGGCATCAGCGCCGCGAGTGTGCGCGCCAGCCCTTCCTGCGTGGGCGCGCCTGTGGCGACATCGGGAAGGGGGCCGGGATCGGGAATGGCGGCTTCCGGCGCGCGGAGTTCGTCGACAAGCGCTTGAAGCGCCGCCTCCGAATCCTGATCGAATCGCGACACGACATGCAGCTGCGCATCCGGCGGATATTGCCGCGAAGGCCGGCTCGGATAGGCGAAGAAACCGACCGGCGGCGTGGCGTTCACCAGAATGATGTGTTCGTATTTGGCGAGCATCGCGATTGCTTCGTCGACGACATAGGCAACGCGCCCCAACTGGACGCGGCCACGTCCGCGCTGCAAATGGCCGTTCGTGTATCCGCCCAGAAGATCGGCGCCGGTTGCTTGCGCAATCCGCCAGGCAAGCTCTTGCGAGGGCGCCAGCGTCGCCTGATCGGCAAGCAGGAGCAGCACGTTCTTTTCAGTGCGCAGAATTCTCGCCGCCGTCTCGACCGCGTGCGGATCGACCGGCGGAGGCGGCGGCACGGCAAGCGGCTCGGCAACCACCCCGCCCATGTTCCATGAGGCGTCGGCCGGAAGGATCAGCGTCGCGATCTGGCCGGGCTGCGCGTTTGCCGCCTGCACTGCGGCGGCTGCATCGCGGCCGACATCGCGCGCCTCCATGCTCGTGCGCACCCAATGGGAAACGGTCCGCGCCATGCCTTCGGTATCCGCTGTCAGGGGTGCATCGAGGGGGCGATGATAGGTCGCTTGGTCGCCGACAATGTTGACGATGCCGGCGCGGGCGCGTCTGGCATTGTGCAGGTTGGCCATGCCGTTGGCGAGACCCGGCCCGCAGTGCAGCAGCGTACAGGCCGGCTTGCCGGCAATCCGGTAATAGCCATCCGCCATGCCGGTCACGACATTTTCCTGAAGGCCGAGAACGCAATGCATGCCCGGTATCCGGTCCAGAGCGCCGACGAAATGCATTTCGCTCGTGCCCGGATTGGCAAAGCATGTGTCGACGCCCGATTTCTGAAGCGTGTGCACGAGGCTTTCGGCGCCGTTCATCTCAGATCCTGTGACCATAAACTTCCTCCATGCTTGCCTGATGGCGTTCGCAGTTTGCCGGGTTCAATGAGGAAACGCAGCTTATCGTCGGATCGGCGATCGATGAAGGCTGGCTTTTTCTCTCAAGTGATAGGAGGACGTTATGTCTTCCACCGTGCATGTCAATCATCGCGCGCATCTCTTTCGCGCTTAGGTAGCATTGAACAAAGGCCGAGATGAGGCGGCGTTGAAACGTGCTGTTGCGCCTTGGCGACTGCAGGGCAGACGAGCATTTTCGCGCGACCGGCAAAGCCCTGAAAATGCGCGGGAGGGCGAAGGGCGCGCTTGTGCGCGATTGCCGGAATAGCTACCGTTGGGCATGAAGAACAAAAAGCCAAGGTCCGGGCCGGGCCGCCCGTCCAGCATGGAAGACCCCTATCGCGTGATCTGCGACGCCGCGGCGGCGTTGTTTGCCGAAAAGGGCTTCGACAACACATCGCTGCAGGATGTCGCGACAGCCGTGGGCGTCACCAAGGCCGGCCTCTATCACTATTTCCCCACCAAGCATGCGCTTTTCGAAGCGATCGTGTTGGACACGCTTCGGGACCTGCATGCCGGCGCGGTCGCCGCAATTGCGGTCCATGACGGCTACCCCGACAAGCTGACCGCCTTCATGACCGCCCATGCGCGGTATTTCTCCGAACATGGCGAACGGTATCGCGCAAGCTTCTTCGGCCGCGGCGGGGGCGGCGAGCGCGCCCACCTGACCCCGGACGAACGCGCCATGCGCAAGGCCTATGTCCAGCTTCTGGAGGGCGTTGTGGAGGCCGGCGTTGGTGCGGGCGCGATCACGGTTTCCGATGTCCCCACCTTCGCCAGAGGCGTGCTCGGCATGCTCAACTGGATGGCCAGATGGTATCGTCCCGACGGGCGGCTCACCGCCGCTGAAATCGCCGAATCCTACGCGCAAATATTGCTGGCCGGCGCTCTGCCCCGATAGCGTCCCCGCATCCGGACGGATTGACATCCCCCACGGCATATTTTATTACCGGCCAGACGGTATTTAAATACGGCGTGGCTTTTGGAGGATTGGCGCGACATGGCAGAGACCGGGCCCACGGGCGGTTATCTTTCGAAGCAAGATCAGCAATTTCGCGAGGAGATGCGGGATTTCTTTCAAGAGAAGATACCCGCGGAAATCCGCGCCAAGGTCAGTGCGGGACAGCCTCTGGCCAGGCAGGATTTCGTCACCTCCCAGCGCATCCTGAATGCCCACGGCCTGGCGGTGCCGAACTGGCCGCTGGAATGGGGCGGCAGGGACTGGACGCCGATCCAGCGCTATCTGTTCATCGAGGAGCTGCAGTTCAACGCCGTGCCGCTGCCCTTGCAGTTCAACTGTTTCATGGTCGGACCGGTGATCGCCGCTTTCGGCAATCAGGCGCAGAAGGAGAAATTCCTGCCGCGGGCCGCCAATCTCGATGACTGGTGGTGCCAGGGTTTTTCGGAGCCCAATGCCGGTTCCGACCTCGCTTCGCTGTCGACAAGGGCGGTGCGCGACGGCGACGATTATATCGTCAACGGCCAGAAGACATGGACGAGCTACGGCCAGTACGCCAACTGGATTTTCTGCCTTGTCAGGACGGATTTCGAGGCGAAGAAGCAGAAGGGAATTTCCTTCCTGCTCATCGATCTCGATACGCCCGGCGTCGAAATGCGTCCGATCATCACCATGGACGGCCGGCACGAGGTCAACGAGGTGTTCTTCACCGATGCGCGGGTGCCGGCCGAAAATCTGGTCGGCGAGGAAAACCGCGGCTGGGACTATGCCAAGTTCCTGCTGGCCAATGAACGCTCGGGCATCGCCCGGATCGGCCTCTCGAAAGAGCGCGTGGCGCGCATCCGCCGCAGGGCTAAAGACAACGGCGTCTGGGACGACCCGCTGTTTCGCTCGGAGGTGATCAAGCTGGAAATCGAACTGAAGGCGCTGGAAGTCGCCCAGATGCAGATCTTGGCGCGCGCCGGAGAGAGCCAGGGTCGGCCGGACCCGGCATCATCCATCCTCAAGCTGCGCGGTTCACAGCTTCAGCAACGCGCCTCGGAACTGCTGATGGAACTCGAGGGCGTGTCGGCGCTGCGCGCGCCGGGCGATGTTGCCGATCCGTATCTTGCGGCGGAAGAACAACTGGCGGCCGCAGCCGCGCTCAACAATTATCTGAATTTCCGGAAGGTTTCGATCTATGGCGGATCGAACGAGATTCAGAAGAACATCATCGCCAAGACAATTCTGAATTTGTGAGGCGCACATGGAAGCTTTGACCGACGAAGAACGGATGCTGTGGGACAGCGTCGCCGGCATCCTCTCGGAAATCGCCGATCCGGCGGAACTGTGGCCGCAACTGGCCGAACTCGGCATGCTCGGCCTCACCCTGCCGGAAAGCGCCGGCGGGGCGGAGCTCGGTCCGCAGGCTTTGATGGTATTTGCCCGCGCCTTCGGACAGGCGGGTCTCGCCACGCCGTTCTTGGCGTCGGAAGCCCTTGCCATGCCTCTGCTTGCCCAATGGGCGGACCGTCCGCCGGTCTCGGCCCTGCTCGGCGAGATCGTGAGCGGCGCGCGCATCGCCACGATGGCGCTCCATGACCTGCAGCCGGTTGTCGCCCGGCGCGCGGCTGACGGCTTCGTCCTTGGCGGCGCCAAGATGGTCATGCCGGCGGGATCGGTCGCCGATATCGTGATCGTGAGCGCCATGCTTGAGGGCCACACGGCGCTGGTCCTGCTCGATCTTCAGGCCACGCCCGCGTCCAGAACGCCTTATATGCCGGCCGGGCCGGCGGCCGATGCCGATCTTTTACTCGACGGCGTGGCCGTGGCGGAAACGGCACTGATGGCCGACGGCGACGAGGCCGCGCGGCTTATCGCCGAGGCGGAAGCGCTCGGCCAGTTGATCACCTCTGCCGAAATGCTGGGCGGCATGGAAAAGCTGCTTGAGCTGACGGTGGACTATCTGCGCGACCGACGTCAGTTCGGCCAGCCACTCTCGGGCTTTCAGGCGCTGCAACACGCTGCGGTCGACATGTATGTCGAGCTGGAGACCGCGCGCGCCATGCTTGATTTTGGCGGTCGGATGTTTGGCGCATCTGCCGACGAGCGGTCAGCGGCGCTGGATGCCGTCAAGCTGAAGATGAACGGCGCGGCAAAGCTCATCGGCGAGAGCGCCATCCAGCTTCATGGCGGCATCGGCATGACCGAGGAGAGCCTGACCGGCCGCCTCTTCAGTCGGCTGACCGCCCTGCGGATCAGCGCCGGCGACAGCCGAAGCTGCATGAAGCGGCTGCTTGCAAGCGATCGCGCCATCGCCCTGGCCTGACGGCATCACTGGACACGACTGAACTTGCAGGGGAGGCTGCGCGAGATGAAGGTGGATATCGAAAAATTCGGCAGGATCGCGGTCATCACTATTGACCGCCCGCCGGTCAACGCGCTGTCGCAGGCGCTGCGCAAGCTGATAGAGGCGCGGCTGGACGAGGCGGCGGGCGATGACGCGGTCAAGGGCGTGGTGCTGGCCTGCGCCGGGCGCACATTTGTGGCCGGGGCGGATATCGAGGAACTCGGCGAGGTCCGACCGCCGACGCTGCGCGCAGTCATCGACAAGCTCGAATCGCTGGGCAAGCCGAGCGTTGCCGCGCTGCACGGCACGGCGCTTGGCGGCGGGCTGGAGCTCGCGCTCGGTAGCACCTTCCGTGTCGCAAGCCGCGAGGCGCGGCTCGGCCTGCCGGAGGTGAAGCTCGGCCTGTTGCCGGGCGCGGGCGGCACGGTGCGTACGACCTATCTGATCGGGGCGGAGGCGACGCTGAAACTGGCTGGCAGCGGCGAGATGATGGGCGCGGAAGCGGCACAGGCCGTCGGCCTCGTCGACGCCGTCTTCGATATTGATCTGACCGCCAATGCGATCCGGTTCCTCTCCGATAAAATCGATGCCGACGACATCCCGCCGCCGGTGAGCCGCCGCGGCGAGGGAATGCCGGCCTGTGATCCGGAGGCTCTGGAAAGCGTGACGGCCGAGCTTTGCCGCAAGGCGCGTTCGTCCGCGCCCGAACTTACGGCACAGTCGGTGCGCAATGCGCTGTCGCTGTCCTTCGAGGATGCGATGGCCGAAGAACGGCGTCTGTTCGAAACCGCAACCCAGAGCGCCCGGTTCGGCGCGCTGCGCCACCTGTTCTTCGCCGAGCGGACGGCGGCGAAACCTGCGGGCGATGTTGCGGAGACTGAGCCGCGGTCAGTGCAGACTGTGGCCGTTATCGGCGCGGGCACGATGGGCAGCGGGATCGCCATGGCATTCGCCAATGGCGGCTTCAACGTGATCGTCCGCGAAACCGACGAAGCGGCGCTCGCGCGCGGCATGAAGCGCATCGCGGACACCTATGATCGCTCGGTCAAGCGCGGGTCGCTGAGCGCGGAGGAAGCCGGCAGGCGCAAGGCGCGGATTGCGGGCACGATCGCGATTGCCGATCTGTCCTCCGCCGATCTGATCATCGAGGCGGCGTTTGAGGATATGGCGGTCAAGAAGACCATTTTCGCCGAGCTCGACGCCGTGGCGCGGCAGGGTGCGGTCCTCGCCACCAATACCTCCTATCTGGACGTGAACGCCATCGCGCGCGCGACCACCCGGCCCGCCGATGTGCTCGGGCTGCACTTCTTCTCGCCGGCCAATGTGATGACATTGCTGGAGATCGTGCGCGGCGACGAGTCATCGCCCGAGGTGGTGGCGACGGCGCTCAAGGTTGCCAGACGGCTCGGCAAGCAGCCGGTGGTGGTCGGCGTCTGCCATGGCTTTGTCGGCAACCGCATGCTGCAGGCCCGCAACGCAGAGCTTTCGCAGCTTATACTGGAGGGCGCAACGCCCGGACAGATCGATGCCGCCTTCCGGGCCTTCGGCTGGCCGATGGGCCCCTGCCAGATGCAGGACCTCGCCGGGCTCGATATCGGCTGGCGAAACCGCAAGGCGCTGGGCAGGACCGATGCGCT
>MDTD01075611.1_pt1 | contig 13109 bp, 17 predicted proteins | sample 811221 | NCBI WGS metagenome assembly MDTD01 (sample SAMN05326646, study PRJNA326480) | marine metagenome | isolation source: seawater | place: Pacific Ocean: South West | collected 2011 | reverse complement strand
CCTACGGGATTCGAACCCGTGTTGCCGCCGTGAAAGGGCGGTGTCCTAAACCACTAGACGAAGGGGACAAATACTTGAAATAATATATAAGTTATATATATATAGTTTAAATTTTTTTAGTAAATTGTTTTTATGAAATATTTAGTAGCATTTTTAACCTTTTTCATCATTAATTCCTTACAGTCTAAGGAAGCATATAACTATCTATGTCATGTTCGTGGTTATGAAATAATTTTTCCTTATGAAGAAGCTATAGACAAGATTAAAAATGCATACAAAAACTCTCCAGAACAACAAAACAATGAACTTTTAAAATTTCGAAAAAGATTTGAGATTGATTTTTACGGAATATCTTTGTATAAATCCGCAGGTTGTTCAAACGCTAGATTAACAGAATATTTAGATTGTTTGTTAGCTACAGATGGTAAGGACTGTAGGATTTATTATTCTCAAATGAGAATAGTTGATTAGCCTATTAAAACATCTTCTATTTGCAATTCAATTGCGCTTTTGTCATTCCAATTATTGATTTTTAAGGTAACTATTAAATCTATACCCTCATGGCCTGTATTTTCTATTACATCACCTAAATCATAATCAAATGCGTTAAACGCGATACCTTTTTTACGATTTCCATATTGATCTTCAATAAAGCAAGTTAGATGGCCATTTCCAACTGCTTTAGCAAATCTTATGTAACAATTTTTTATTAAATATTTGGGTTTTGAGTTGCCTTGACCAAATGGTGCCAATTTTTCTTGGAATTTAAATAAATCAAAACTAAGGTTTGAAAAAGAAATTTCTGTATCATACAACTTTATAATCTCATTTTTTTTTTTATCATATTTATTAATTAAAAATTCCTTAAAAATTTCAATTTTTGCTTTTTCAATTGAAAAACCTCCTGCCATCTCATGCCCTCCACCAGATAAACAAATCCCCCGATTTACTGCTTCAAAAATCAATCTTCCAATATTAAAATTTTTTACAGATCTACATGAGGCTTTACATACCTCCTGAGATTCAGAAATAATTATTGAAGGTCTTTGAAATTTTTCTGTAATCTTACTTGCAACTATTCCAATAACTCCAGGATGCCAATCTAATGAGCTTACGCAAATAATACCATTTTCGTTTTTATCAACTTTACTAATTGCTTCTAAAACAACATTTTGTTCAATCTTTTTTCTTAAAGAATTAAATTCATCGAGTTTTAATGCAAAAATCTGACTTTTGGAGCTCTCTACTTCTGTAAGCAATTGTGTTCCTAGCAAAGAATTACCAACTCTTCCACCAGCATTTATTCTTGGCCCAATAAAATATCCGAGATGATACTCATTAATTTGTTCATTTATCCCAACTGCTTTTATTAGAGACTTTATTCCTAAATTATTTGATTGATTTATAATTTTTAAACCCTGTTTAACAAGTGCTCTATTAGTAATATCTAATTTGACTAAATCACAAATTGTTCCTAAAGCTACAAGGTCAAGATATTTAAGTAAATTTGGTGAGTTTTCTTTAAAATATTTTTGTTTTTTTAAATCCCTATTTATAGAAACTATTAACAAAAAAACCACACCAACAGCACACAAATTATTTAATTTTGAATTATCATTTTTTTTGTTGGGATTAATTACAGCTAAAGCATTTGGTAATTCATTGTCTTGCAAATGATGATCAACAATTATTACCTTTACTCCTTCATCTGTAATTTGATTTATAGCACTATTGGCAGTGGTTCCGCAATCTAGAGTTAAGATTAAACCACATGATTTTTCCTTTAACATTCTAAGAGAATTTATATTGGGACCATAACCCTCATTAATCCTGTCGGGAATATGAAACTCAAATTCACAACCAATCTCGTTAAGAAAATTAGCAAATAATGCTGTTGAAGTTGTTCCATCAACATCATAGTCTCCAAAAAGTCCTATTTTTTTTTTTTTTAAAATATGTGAGACAATAATATCTGTTGCAGATTTCATATCATCGATCAATGATGGGTCAGGTAATAAATTTTTTATTTTTGGATTAATAAAATTATTAAAATTTTCTTTATCTATACCTCTACAAGAAAGTAATTTAGCATAAGTATCAGAAACTCCTAAATTTTCAATTAATTGATTTACTAAATGATCGCTAATTTTTTTTTCCATCCAATAGAAATTTTTTGCTGAAAAAAATTTGATATTATCTTCCTTTTTTAAATCTTCATCATATAATTGTGTTTTATTTTTCATATATAAAGATGTTACACAATTTTCATGTTAAGTGATAATAATATATTAATTGCTCAGGGTGGTGGGCCTACAAATGTTATAAATAGTTCTTTAGCTGGAATTATTAAACAAGCTAAAAAAAAATTTAATATTATAGGTTCTTTAAACGGGGTTAATGGCATTATTAACTCAAAATTTATATCACTGAATAATCTTTCAAATAATGATTTAAAAATACTAGCTAACACAACTGGAGCAGCACTTGGATCTACCAGAGATAAGCCAGACGAAAAATACTGCATTGAAATTTTAAAAGTTTTAAAAAAAAAGAAAATTAACAAATTTTTCTATATTGGTGGTAACGATTCTTCAGATAGTTTAAGGATAATATCCGAAAAGTCTCAACAAATGAAAAGTCCTATACAATGTATACATGTCCCAAAAACAATTGATAATGACCTAGTAAAAAATGACCATACCCCTGGTTTTGGTTCTGCTGCAAAATATGTATCACTATTATTTTCTGGAATAAATTTTGATGTAAAATCTTTGCCAGGAGTTTATCTTGGTATCATAATGGGAAGACATGCTGGATTTTTAACCGCAGCGACAACACTTCTGAAACAAAATAAAAGTGACGGACCCAATCTTGTATTTATACCTGAGGTTCCATTTTCCATTGATAAATTTCTTACTTTGATAGATTATCACTATAAAAAAAGTGGTAAATGTATTATTGCCATATCTGAAGGGATTCAAGATAAAGGTAACAAACTTTTTTCTGAAAAAATTAAAAAGACAAATGAATATGATGCTCATGGCAATATTCAGCTTTCAGGATCAGGGTTTTTGGGTGATCATCTTGCAAATCAAATAAGAACAAAATTAAAGATTTCTAGAGTAAGAGCGGATACTCTTGGTTATCCTCAAAGAAGCTTTCCTGGGTCAACCTCTGAAGTGGACCTTAAGGAAGCATTTGAAATTGGTTTAAATTCAGTTAGATTTAGTTGTTTAAATCAAAACTCATTTTCGGTTGGCATAAAAGAAAGAAAAGTATTTTCTGGTAAATATTTTGCTGAATATAAAATTAATAAACTTTCTGAGGTAGCTGGTAAAACGAAGACAATGCCTAAAAAATTTTTTAATACCAAAGAATTTTATGTGAGCAAAAATTTTATAGACTATGCTTTACCATTAATTGGTAAAAAAATACCGAAAACTTTGTCAATTATTTAAAGTTTCAATTCTATAATAAACAGTTTTATTAACTATAAATTTTAATTTATCAATTCTCTTAAGAGCTTGAATCATATTTTTTTCAAGACAGTTGTGTGTTGTCACCACAATTGTTGCAAACTTTTGATTACTTACATAAGGATCTTTTTGAAGCATTGACTTCATCGAAATATTATTTTTTTTAAACTCATTAGATATACCAGAAATCACTCCGGGTTGATCAAAGGTCGTGAATCTTAAATAATAAGATCCTATTCTCTCTTCAATTTTATTAAAAGTAATTTTTTTTATCCCTATTTCTTTATTGGTATAAAAATTTTTGTTTGACCTACAAATATCTATTACGTCGCTAACAATAGATGTTGCAGTGGGATGAGCACCAGCTCCCTCACCTAAAAAAAAATTTTTTTTACAAAAATCTGATTCTACTACAACAGCATTAAATACACCGTCAACTCTTGAAATAATCTCATTTGTGTTGACAAAACATGGATAGACAAAACTAGAAATACAGTTGTTTTTTTTTTCTGCAATACCTAGTAATTTTAATTTAAATCCTAAAGAATTTGCATATTTTAAGTCAATTAAATCAATATTTTGAATTCCATCTTTATAAATCTTTTTAATATTAGAATCTATTCCAAATGACAGAGATGAAAGTATTGATAATTTCTGCGCTGTGTCCGTTCCGTCAATATCTAATTTTGGATTAGATTCTGCATATCCGAGATCCTGAGCTTTTTTTAAAATATTATCAAAACTTTCATTTCTTTCTTGCATATTTGTAATTATGAAATTACTCGTTCCATTTAGTATTCCATAAATTCTTTTTATTGAATTAGAAATTAGAAATTCATCTAATATTTTTATAATTGGAATACCTCCTGCTACTGCCGCCTCATACTTAATTGTAGAACCATACTTTTTTGATAGATTTTGTAATTCATTCCAATATTTTGACATTAATGCTTTGTTTGCTGTAACAACATTTTTTCTATTTTTTAGAGCATTAAAAACAAGTTCTTTCGCAATACCCTCTTCTCCTCCTATAATTTCAAGTAAAATGTCATAATTATCAAATTTTAATAATTCTCTAGCATCTTTAAAAATTATTGTATTTTTTAAAACATCTTTATTTAGCTTAATCTTTCTCCTCGATGCTATTGCTGTAATATTTAAATTGATTTTTTTTAAAAAAGATTTTTTTTGAAGAATTTCTAAAACTCCTCTACCTACTGTTCCTACCCCGGCAACAGCAATTTTTAAGGGGGTGTTTTGCACAATATTTTTATTAATAAATTAAAAAAATTTCAGTTCTTTGGTTAGCTTGAGTTCCAGCAGGCATATTTTCTTTAAAAAGTGGTTTTGAATCAGACACCGCCTCTGTAATCAAATTTTCTTTAGGAAAATCATAATTGATAAAAGCTTTTGCAACTGATTGAGCTCTCTTGTCTGAAATTACGAAATTTACAAGTTTATGTTCAGAATTTGGCATATCTCGAGTTCTTGTGCTTGCGTGTCCAACAATTTTTACTTTGGCATTTCTACTCTTTGCTACCTCAACAATTTTTTTTATCTTTTTAAGAGCTTTTCTGTCAACTATGCTAGAACCTGATCTAAATGCAAGTGTAGCAATTCTATATTGAATCTTATCAGATAAATTTAATAGAGTTCTTTCAAAATCAATTGTTGGTGTATTTGATTCTCTAAAATCTGGTTCAACTTCATTTTTTGGCTCAGTTACTATCTTTTCGTTCTCTTCGACAATCAACGTACTATCGTATTCCTTGGTGGGAACTGGAGGAAGTTCTTCGTCAGAAATAATCAATTGATTTTCTTCTTCATTGATAGCTTGATTGTCTGCTTCTGAAACAGCGCCTCCACTATCAACATAGTCTTGTAGATCAGATCTTAATTCATCTTCTGCTTTTAATATTTCTTCAACCGCCTCTTCCTCACTTGAAAAGCCAGAAGCAATATAATCATAGGTTCCACAAGAATTTAGAACAAAAATTAAGATTACAAGATTTATAAATCTAAGATGCATTAAAAATTTCATAATTTCCCATTTGTATTATAATTTCAAAAAAAAAATCTAAAACTACTTTTTTAAAAATTCTTTACTTAAATTATAATATACCTCAGGTGTATTTTTTAAAAGGTCCTCTTCCTTTGAAGAAATTTTTCTAATAAACTTTGCAGGATTTCCTGCCCAAAGCTCTTTTTCTCCTATAACAGTTCCAGGAGGAACTATTGCACCAGCAGCTACTAGAGACATTTCGTTTATTATTGATCTATCTAAAACTATTGCTCCCATACCAACAAGAGAATAGTTTTTAACCTCACATGCATGAATTGTAGCATTATGACCAATTGTAACATTATTCCCAATAATTGTAGGTGCTCCTTTGTCTCCAGTAGCAGAAAAACCTTGCGATGAAACATGAATTATTGTTCCATCTTGAACGTTAGTTTTTTTACCTATTCTAATATAATTAACATCTCCTCTGATGACGCAATTATACCAAACACTTGAACAATCTAAAATTTCAACATCACCAATAATCTTTGCGCCAGATGCAATAAATACGTCTTTAGATATTATAGGTTTTTTATTATTATAGTTAACAATCTCCATAAAAATCAAATTAAAGATTCTTGTTCATCAAATCCATTCATTAAATTCATATTTTGAATAGCTTGACCTGCTGCACCTTTGACAAGATTATCAATGCAACTAATTATTACTATTTTATTTTTTGAATAATCTTCAAATATTTTTAATGCAACATTATTTGTATTTTCTATATCACTAAGTTTAGGAATTTTATCGTTTTCAAAGAAATTTATAAATCTACAATCTTTATAAAAAGCTTTTAATGTATTAACATAATCATTACATTCGTTTTTTCCCTTGTCCATATAAATGGTTGATTGAAGACCCGAAAAAACAGGTAACAAGTGAGGTACAAAAGAAAACGAAATTCTTTCATTAAATTTCTTAAATTGCTGATCTATCTCTGGGTAATGTCTATGCGAAAAAATTCCATAGGAAAAAAAATTGTTGTTTAATTCTGTAAAGAGATTTTCTATTTTAGGCTTTTTACCAGCACCACTCACACCAGACTTTGAATCAATTATAATATGACTTTCACTTTTAACTAATCCCTTCTCAATTAAGGGTAATACGGGAATTAAGATTGATGTTGGATAACAGCCAGGGTTTGCAATGAACTTTGATTTAGAAATTTCTTTTTTATAAACTTCACATAATCCATAAACAAATTTTTTTTGAAAACCTTCTGATTTATGTTTAGTTTCATAAAATAATTCATAGTCACTAAAATTATTTAATCTGAAATCTCCAGATAAATCTATAATTGAAAGTTTTGGATCAAGGTGTTTTATAACTTTTTTTTGAAATTCGCCATGAGGCAAACAACTAAAGACTAAGTCAATATTAGAAAAATTAAAATCTAAATAATTGGAAATTTTAATATTAGGAACTTTATTAATTTTTGGAAAAACATCTTTTAAATTGGAACCAATACTTTGATCACCAAAAACTCCTGAAATATTGACTTTGCTGTGTTTACACAATAATTCAAGGAGCTTTGATCCGGTATATCCCGAAACTCCAAAAATGCAGATGTTCAGAGACATGTAAATTTATCTTTTAGAGAATTGTGGGCTTCTTCTAGCTTTATGTCTTCCAAATTTTTTTCTTTCAACTTTTCGTGCATCTCTTGTTAAAAATCCAAGTTTTTTTAATTTTTTCCTCAATGAAGGATCAAAATTAACTAATGCTCTACTTATACCATGTCTTAAGGCACCAGCTTGTCCAGAAAGCCCACCCCCAGAAACTGTTGAAAAAATTTCTACTTGAGATTTTCTTTCAGTTTTAGCCAAAGGTTCTTCAAGTATAGAGTTTAAAATTTTTCTTAAAAAGTATTGATTACTATTTTTTCCATTGACTGTTATTTTACCTGACCCACTTTTTAACCAAACTCTTGAGACAGAGGTTTTCCTTCTGCCAGTTGCATAGGCTCTTCCAAGTTTGTCCAAATTTGGTTCTTGCTGTTCCTCGCTAATTGGCTTAGATAATGGAATATTTTGATCCTTAGTACTCATGATGCTTTAACTAAGTTTTTCCTATTTAAGGATCCAAAATCAATCTTTTCAGGCTTTTGGCCTTCTAAATTATGAGATTCACCTTTAAAAACCCTCAAATTTCCAAGCTGTTTTTTTGCTAAAGCATTAGAGTTCATCATTCTTTCTACTGCTTTTCTAATTATAAAATCAGGATTTTTTCCATTTAAAATATCTAAGAATTTAGTTTCCTTTAAACCTCCTGGATACCCAGTATGTTTATAATAAAGTTTCTTCTTAGATTTATTTCCGGTTAATTTTATTTTTTCTGCATTTATCACAATTACATTATCACCACAATCAAGATGAGGTGAATATGAGGTTTTATGTTTCCCCCTCAATATCTGAGAAATTCTGGATGCAAGTCTACCTAATACTAGTCCATTTGCGTCTAGCAGATACCATTTTTTTCTTATATCTTTTTGTTTTAAAGAATATGTCAACATAACTAAATAATTTATTGCAAAATAACTTAAAATTTTAAAGTGTCAATAATTAATAACTTTATTTAAAACTGTCTTTAGCCCATTCTAAGTATTTTTTTCCAACTGCACCAATTTTAATCTCACTTATAAATGGAATTTTGTAAGCATGATGCTGATGAATAACTTTCTCAATTTTTTTTTGATTTTCAAAAGATTTTATAATTAGGCCAACTTCAGAAGATCTATTAATTTTCCCTTTTTCAAAATATACGCTTTCAATATTTTTTATGATATTAATACAGACTGCTATTTTTTCTTTAACTAGTATATCACTAAGTTTTTTTGCCTCTTTTAAATTTTCGCAGGTAGTGTAAAAAAATCTTAATCTTTTATTCATAATATTTGGTCGGGGCGACTGGATTTGAACCAGCGACCTCCCGTCCCCCAGACGGACACGCTACCAGACTGCGCTACGCCCCGCTAATTTAAAAATGTTTTTATTTCTTCTCTTAATATTTTTAATTCATTTATTAATTCATTTTTGTTTGTAAAGTTTTTATCTTTTTTATCATTTAAAAGAATTTTTTGCGCTCCACTGATTGAGAATTTTTCTTCATACAATAAATACTTAATTCTCTTTAAAATGTTGATTTGTTTATTATCATAATACCTTGTACCTCGTTCTTTTTTTATTGGAGAAATTACAGAGAATTTTTTTTCCCAAAATCTAACTACATAAATTGGTATGTTTAAAATTTTAGAAACTTCACCTATTGTTCTTAAAGCATCGTCTGCTTTATTCATGTCGAGTTTTTATTTGAATTTGATTGATTTATTATTAAATCAGAGGGTTTAAATTTAACTACATTCCTCTCCGAAATCATAACTTCTTCTTTTGTCTTAGGATTTCTTCCAATTCTTGATTTTTTTTTTCTAATTGAAAACACACCAAAATTTACAATTTTGACATTCTGATTATTTTTCAATTCATTTGAAATTATATCTATAAAGTTTTCAAAGAAATTTAAACATTCTCTTTTTGAAAGCCCAATGCTTTCATTTAAAAAGTTTACTACAACTGCTTTGGTAATTACATCTTTAGACATTTGTAAATTATACATCTCAAAATTTTAAAATACAACTTCCCCATGTTAATCCTCCACCAATCGCACACATTGCTATTTTGTCATCCCTCTTAATGATACCTGCATGAATTGAAGTTGAAAGTGCTAATGGAATAGATGCCGCAGAAGTATTAGCATGGTTTCTGACTGTACTTACGGTTTTACTTTCATCAATGCCTATTTTTTTTGCAGTACTAGAAATTATTCTTTGATTAGCTTGATGCGGAATAAACCAATCTATATCACTAATACTCAATTTACATTCCTGTAAAGATAGTTCAGTAGCCTCTGCTAACTTATTAACAGCTTGCTTAAAAATGTCCTGACCATTCATTCTTATTTTACCTACTTTTTGATTTTTTGAGGGGCCACCATCAGCAAACAAACTATCGTGCCAAGATCCATCAGAAAATAATTTTGTAGATAATAAGCCACGTTTTTCTGTAGTTGATTCTAATATAACTGCACCAGCTCCATCTCCAAATAAAACACAAGTTCTTCTATCTTTCCAATCAACAATTTTTGATAAGGTTTCAGCCCCCACTACAAGAATTTTTCTTGCATTCCCTGCTTTAATTAAAGAGTCAGCAATTTGTAATGAATAAATAAATCCTGAGCATACTGCTTGTATATCAAAAGAAGGTATGTTTTTCATTTTGAAATAATTCTGAACTTTTGTTGCAGTAGAGGGAAATGTTTCATCAGGAGTTGTTGTGGCTATAATTATACAATCGATTTCATTTTTATCGATATTAGCATTTTTTATTGCAATCTTTGCTGCTTGAACAGCTAAGTCAGATGTATATTGTTTTTCTGAAGCAATATGTCTCTGTTTAATTCCTGTTCTAGTGAAGATCCATTCATCTGATGTGTCAATAAATTCTTTAAAATCATCATTTTTTAAAATTTTTTTTGGAAGATAGTGTCCACAACCAATTATTTTTGAATTAACCATTTTTTAAAACATTAATTTTTTTTTAATTTCAGATACATATGAGTTTTCTATTAAAGAAATAGCAACTCCTATTGCATTTGAAAACCCAAATGCGTCAGTGCCTCCATGACTTTTAACTACAATGCTATTTAATCCTAAAAGGACAGCTCCATTATACTTTCTTGGATCAATTCTAGTTTTAAATCTGTTTAAAGCTGGTTTTGACAAAACGTAACCGATCTTTGATAACAATGAACTGTTATATGAATTTTTTAGAAAAGTAAAGATTAATTCAGCAACACCTTCAGCCGTTTTTAAAGCAATGTTACCAGAAAATCCATCTGTTACAACAACATCGACAATACCTTTATTAATATCATTTCCTTCAATAAAACCAAAAAAATTAATTTTAGATGAAATCTTTTTTAGATCATCAAAAGTTTGCCTTACGGTCGAATTACCTTTAATTTCTTCAGCTCCAACATTTAAAAGACCAACTTTAGGATTCTTTATTCCAAGAACATGTTGTGAGAAAATATCACCCATGAGAGCAAATTGAACAAGATTTTGATTGGAACAATCTACATTTGCTCCCAAATCAAGAATTACTGTTTGTCCCTTAAGTGTTGGCATTAATCCAGCGATAGCAGGTCGATTGATACCTTTAATTGTTCTCAAAACAAACTTCGATATTGCCATCAAAGCACCAGTATTTCCAGCTGAGACAAATCCATCACACTTATTATTAGCTACATCATTAATACCCAAACGCATACTAGATTTTTTAAGTTTTCTGAGCGCATTAACTGGTTCGTCATTAGATTTTATTTTTTCAGTTGTATGGATTAATTCAAAATTTTTTAATGATCCATTTTTATTTAAGACCTCGTAAGCTATTTTTTTATTTCCAAATAATTTAAATTTTACATGTGGATAAATTTCTGAGGCAATTGCAACACCCTCTATTGTTGCAGAAGGACCAAAATCACCACCCATTATATCAATGGCAAGTACAATTTCTTTCAAATTTTTACTCCAAAGGATTTATGAATCTTGATCCTCTTCAGATTCTAATTCAATCTTTTTTACAACTTCTTTTTTTTTATAGTAACCACAAGCATTGCAAATTTGATGAGCGAGTTTGAGTTCTCCGCAATTAGAACATTCTACTAAATTAAAATTCTGTACTCTATCATGAGATCTTCTCATGTTTCTTTTTGATGGTGTAGTTTTTCTTTTTGGTACAGCCATAAACAATTCCTTTTAACAAATAAGACTTTTACAGAATAAATTACATAATAACAATATTTTTTTTTTTTATTCCAAGTCAACAAAATCAAATTTAAGATCTGTAAAAGAAATTTTATTTAATCCACTAAATAAATTTAGATTTAAAGTAATGTATTTGAGTAGAAAGTCATATTTGATTTCAGAATGTTTAAAATTTTTTTTTAATTTTTTTTCAATAAGTTTTTTATCTATTTTTTTCTTTTTAAATATTTCTGTGTATGAATATAATCTTCCGTAAAAATTTTCAGCTATTATTCTTTTTTTTCTTCCAATAGAAGTTTCTGAAACTCCTATCTCTCTGATGGCACTCTCCATATCGTCCAAAAAATAATTGATTAAATTTTTTGAAAATTCCTTGTTAATTTTATTTTTCTCACAAAAAAATAAAACAAAAATAAGGTTTAATTGAAAAATCTCTACTTTTGAAGAGAATTTTTCTGATAATTTAATTTTATCAAAAAAAAATCTTTTATTTGATTGATCTAAGATTTTTTTGTAAATATCAATTAATAACTTTTTTTCCAAATTTAGCAAATGATCAATTAAATGAAACTAATTATTATTATTGTAATACTAACAACATTGACTTCATGTATAAACAAAAAGTTAATTCATGGAAATCTTCCGACTGCTGATCTAGTTTCAATTATAAAGCTTGGGAAAGATAATAAAGAGTCTATATCCAAAATTTTGGGTGAACCTTCTTTTCAAGGTTCTCTGGGAGATAATTCTTTTTATTATTTAGGTAGAGTAAATTCTCAAATAGCGTTCCTAAAACCTGAATTGGAACAACAAATTATTCTTGAGTTAAATTTTGATAAGACTGACAAGCTTAAGAAAATTTTTGTTTATGATGAAAATCAGACTATAAATATTGCAATGTCACCAAAAGAAACACAGCTTGCAGGTTATAAACAAAGTTTACTTCGTCAATTACTAGGAAATTTTGGTATGCCAGGTATGAAAAGAGGTGGGCCAATTATTGGAACTGGAAGAGCAGAAAACTAATTTTAGGATAACATTGCTAACAATAAGATTGAAACTATATTAATAATTTTAATCATCGGGTTAATTGCAGGTCCTGCCGTATCTTTATATGGATCCCCAACTGTATCACCAGTTACTGCTGCTTTGTGAGCATCAGAATTTTTACCACCATAATTTCCATCCTCAATATATTTCTTAGCATTGTCCCAAGCCCCACCGCCAGAGGTCATAGAAATTGCAACAAATAGACCTGTTACAATTGTTCCAAGAAGCATTGCACCTAGTGTTACAAAAGCTGAACTAGGTTCACCAGTAATAAATAGTATTAAATAATATGTAACAAAGGGTGCCAAAACTGGGAGTAAAGATGGAATTATCATCGCAACAATTGCACCTTTAGTTAAAATATCCACAGCTCTTCCATACTCTGGTTTTGTTCTTCCAGACATTATTCCTTTATTTTCTTTAAATTGTCTTCTAACTTCCTCAACAATCTTTTGAGCAGTTTTACCAACAGCAGTCATCCCCATTGATCCAAATAAATAAGGTAACATACCGCCAATAAGAAGTCCTATAACTACAAATGGATCCTCTAATGAAAACTTAACATCTAAAGATGGAAAATAATATTTTAAATCTTGAGTATATGCACCAAATAAAACAAGAGATGCTAAACCAGCTGAACCAATTGCATAACCTTTTGTAACAGCTTTAGTTGTATTTCCTACTGCATCTAAAGCAT
>MDTD01067135.1_pt1 | contig 13109 bp, 7 predicted proteins | sample 811221 | NCBI WGS metagenome assembly MDTD01 (sample SAMN05326646, study PRJNA326480) | marine metagenome | isolation source: seawater | place: Pacific Ocean: South West | collected 2011 | reverse complement strand
CGGCGGCGTCGTGGGGCTGGCGGACAGCGTCTCGCGTTGAAGCATGGTCTGCAGATCAGACAACGCGCGTTCGATCCATTGCAAATTACCGACGAGTTGGCGATGCATGGATTTTGACAGGGCTGCATCGGTCTTTGCCAATGGCAATTGCTTGAGCACCTGCGACAGGGCGATCGTCTCCGTTGCCCAATCCGGGAGGTTGATCATGCGTTCGATGCGTTCCTGGCCGTAAAGCTCAACGAGTTGCTTGTGCATGCCCTTGGCCAAGGTGTCCAACTCCGTGAGGTGATAATTCAGTTGGACCACAGCTTCCTGCGGGATCGTGGACAGGTCCAGCATCGCCTGGGCGTTGATCATCTCCGCTTCCACACTCGCTGCCTGGCGCGTCAGTGATTGGAGCGTTGGCATGACATCCACCGTCGCCTGGTCGTAAAGCCCCGCAGCCGTCCGCGCATGCAAGGCATATTCAGGCATCGGACGCAGGGTATAGACAATCACACCAATGGCCAAAGCCGCTGCAATCTTGATCAAACGTTGTCTGTTTACCATCTCTCTCTCTCGTTTCCCTGGAGTACTGTCAGACTCGATATCGGCCGAATGGCATGTTCGATGAAGGTCAATTAACGGTTATGACGGAAAAAACACCTGTAACCATTGCCCGCTTATCGGTCATCAAACACAGGGTGTGATAAGATGCATCTCTGCAATCACAATGATAAAAGGATTGGATCATGACCGAACGTTTGCGATGGGGCATCATGGGGACCGGCAACATTGCCAACCAGTTCGCCCAGGGACTCGCCGGATCATCACGCGGGCAATTAACCGCTGCTGCATCACGCACGCAGGCATCCGCTTCTGCCTTCACCGACAAGCACGACGCCAAGGCCCATGCTTTTGAAGGCTACGACCGATTATTGGACTGTGCGGATGTCGATGCAATTTATCTGGCGCTGCCCAATCACATGCACATGGAATGGACGCTCAAAGCATTGCAAGCTGGCAAGCACGTACTCTGTGAAAAGCCGATTGCCAACAATGCCGACCAGGCCACCGCGATGTTTGAGCAGGCCAAGACCTCGGGTAAAGTGCTGGTCGAAGCGTTCATGTACCGCAGTCACCCGCTGCATCACGCCATTGCCAGGCACATCGCCGAAGGCGCGATTGGCAAGATTCAGGCCATCCGCACCAGCTTCTGTTTCAAGGTCAACAACCCTGAAGGTAACATCCGATTCAGCCGCGCCTGTGCCGGTGGGGCGTTGATGGATATCGGTTGTTACTGCGTGAACTTCTCGCGTCACTACATCGGCTCAGAACCCCAGGCTGTCCACGCAACGTCACGTCTCAACGATGACGGCGTGGACATTCTCACCAGTGGCACGATGCATTTTGCTGACGACGTGCTCGCCAGCTTCACCTGTGGCATGACCCTGCACGCTGACAACGCGGCTTACATCTGCGGTGACGAAGGCTACATCACCATCCCCATCCCATGGAAGCCGCCAACCGAGAAGGCGACCTATACGCTTAACCGTGGCACACCGCCGCGCATGGACAAAGGCGCTGCCGCCGCCGGTCCCATGTCTAAGGAAGTGTCCGTCGATGCCGGTCGCCCGTTATATGGTTTGGAAGCAGACGACTTCGCTGCGGTGGTCATGGATGGCGCATCGCCGACGATCACGGCCCAGGACACCATCGCCAACATGCAGACGCTCGATGCGCTGCGTGAATCTGCAGGTGTGATTTTTGACGGAGAACAAGCATGAGTCTGAAAGTTGCACTGGCCTGTGATCATGCCGGCTTTGGTTTACGCCCGCAAGTCTTGACGCAATTGGCTGATCTGGGCGTTGAGGTCTTGGATTTGGGCGCCTGTGAATACGATGCCAAAGACGATTATCCTGACATCGGTAAACGCATCGCCACCGCCATTGCTTGCAAAGAAGCCGACCGTGGCATCATGCTCTGTGGCACAGGTGTCGGCGCGGTCATCGTTGCCAACAAGTTCAAGGGCGTTTATGCCTGCCTCTGTCATGATCCCTACACCGCTGCCCAGGGTGTGATCAACAATGACATGAATCTGCTTTGCATCGGTTCATTGACCATTGGCAAAGCGATTCTTGGGCAGGTGGTCCAAGCGTATGTCACCGCTCAGTGGGGCGAGATTCCCCGACATGCCAAACGTCTTGAAATGATTCACGAGCTCGAAGATCAGAACTTTGCGTTATGATCAGGCCAGCCGCGTCATGTTGACGTGGGATTCAAACCGCAGTGCAAAGAAAATCACATGTCCGACCAAGACAAAATCAACAAGCCTCTGGCCATCATCACCCGCACCGTCATCGGTTTGCTGACACTGCTGCTTGCCTTTGGCATCGCAGGTTATCTCACCAACACCGCGCCCGAGGTTCAACAGACCCCGCAGGATCAACACCTGCCCAAGGTGCAGGTCATCAAGGCAGCGCCGGTTGCAGTCCGCCTGCAGTGGTCAGGCTACGGCACCGCTATTGCCATGGATCGCTCGGATGTCCCCTCACGTGTTAACAGCACTGTCCAGTTCATCCCTGGAACGCTCCAGGCCGGGGTGTCCGTCAAGGCCGGTGATCTGCTGGTTAAACTCGATGACAGTGACTTTCTCCAACAGCAGCAAATCGCCCAGCAGAACATCACGCAGATCAAAGCCAATCTCGCCAAACTCGACACCGAAGAAAGTTTCCTCCGTGAACAAAAACTTCTGGATGAAGCCGATGTCGATTTAGCCAGACGTGAATGGGATCGTGCCAAGGATCTGTTTAACCGCAAGGCAGGGACGCAGCAGGATATGGATCGTACTCAGCAATCCTATCTCACCCGTCAACGTGCTTTGCTCGCCACCACGCAAAAACTCGATCAACTGGCAAACAGCCGCAATGAGTTGGAAGCCCAGCATCAGGCGCAGCAGGCTGCACTCACACGCGCCAAGCTTGATGTCGAGCGCTGTGAAATCACCAGCCCCATCTCCGGCAAGGTGCAGATTCTCGATGTCGATCAAGGCGAAATCGTCTCCCCCGGCAAACGTATCGCACGCATCGTCAGTCTCGACCGCATTGAAGTCGCGCTGCAGTTACCTGCCTCAGCCCGCAACGCCATCTCCGTCGGTGATCGCGTTGAACTTTCGCCAGTCGGTTCGCAGGACACCACATGGCCTAACACCATCGCGCGCATCGCCCCCGAAGATGATCCGACCACCCGCACGTTCACGGTGTACGTTCAATTCGACAAAGCCAACGAACACACCCGTGAACTGGCACCCGGTCGCTACATCCAGGGCATTGTCTATTCGCACGCCGTTGAAAAACACTGGCTTGCCCCCGCGCGAAGTGTCCAGGCGGACCAGATCATGATCGTCCGGGATGGGCGTGTGATCACGCTGCGAGCCGACATCAATCATCTGATCAAGAAACAGTTTGACCAACTCGGTCTGGATGACGAAAGCTGGGCGATTCTCGGAGCGCAATTGCAGCAAGGCGATGGCATCATCATCACCCCTTCGCGATTGGTCTCCGATGGCAAGCAGGTCCAGCCGGTGGTTGTTGCTGATCAAACGAAGCTGGATCAAGCAGGAGTTTCGCCATGAGTTTACCGGGCTTTGGCCTGCGAAAACCTGTGCCGGTGAACCTGTTGATGGTCAGCATCATCATCGCGGGGGTGATCACCGCCATGACCATGCGCCGTGAGTTCTTCCCGGAGACCGACCCGGACATGGCGACGATTTCGCTGGTGTATCCCGGTGCGTCACCTGAAGAAATCGAAGAGACCATGGCACGCAAAGTCGAAGACGCGGTCGTGGACATCAAGAACATCGACAAACTCCGAACGACACTCGCTGAAGGCGGCGGGGGGATTGTCGTGGAGTTTGACGAAAACACGCATGACACGCAGGAGGTCATCGACGACCTGGAGCGAGCCATTGATGCGCTTCAGGATTTACCCGATGAAGCGGAGCGTATCACTGTTGCTGAAGTCGAACCGTTGATCCCGGTGACGCGGCTAAGTGTCTTTGGTGATGCGGATGAGAAGATTCTCAAGAAGCTCGTCAAGGAAGTTCGTGATGAACTCAAAACCCTGCCGGGCATGGGTAAGGCGATGTACTCGGGGATGAAGCAGGACGAGTTGCGCGTGGACATCCACCGCCAGAAAATGCTCGCTTATGGTTTGAGCTTGCCACAGGTCTCCCAGGCGATCTCCAACTGGATGGCTGAGATTCCCGGGGGCACTGTTCGCGGCAAAGACGGGAACGTCAAGATCCGAACCATGGGCGTTGACGAACGCGCCACCGCCATCCGGCAAATCGTCGTTGCCAGTTCACCCGACGGCCAGGTGATCACCGTCGGAGATATCGGCACGGTGCGCGAGACCTTTGCCGACCGCGATATCGTCACCCGTTTCCAAGGCAAACCCTCCGTCGGACTCACCATTCTCAAGGAAGGCGATCAGGACATCGTCATCATGGCAGACATGGTCCAGGCCTATGTCGCAGCACGTCGTGGTGACCCCTTCGTTCGCACTTGGCAGGATAAAGTCTACGCACTGCTTAATCACGGTCGGCCCGCAGAACAGCAACTCAAAACCAAGCGTCGCATGGCCTACGACTTGGCTTTGCGATCACCGATGCCGATGCCCCCGGGCGTGCAGATTCAAACCAGTTCCAACTACTCGCGTTTCGTCACCGGGCGTCTGGAACTGCTCTCGCGCAACGCGTTGCAGGGTGCGGTACTCGTCTTTGGGACACTGCTGTTTTTCCTCAACTGGCGGGCAGCGATGTGGGTGTTCATCGGCTTGGTCACCGCGCTATGTGGCACGTTGGTCCTCATGTGGATGCTGGACCTGACGTTGAACCTGCTGACCATGTTCGGCTTGATTGTGGTCATTGGACTTCTGGTCGATGACGGGATTGTGGTTGCTGAGAATATCCAGAAACGTCATGACCGTGGCGAGCCTGCGCTCGTTGCTGCTGAGCAGGGGGCGGTGCGTGTGTTCTGGCCGGTGGTGGCGACGGTGTTAACCAGTATCGTCGCCTTTTTGCCCCTGAGTTTTATCAAGGGTCGCATGGGTGATTTGCTGGGCGCTTTTCCCTGGGTGGTCGGTTGTGCGCTGTTTATGTCACTGGTCGAGTCGCTGCTGATTCTGCCCAGTCACATGGGACACAGCCTTGCCAAACGCGATAAAAAACACGAACACAAACCCGAGTCCGGTTTCCTGCATCGCTTTGAGACCAAGCGCGATCAAGTCATCTTCAACAAAATCGTCCCTGCCTATGGCAAATTTCTGGCCGGGTGTCTGCGACGACGTTACCTGACGTTGACCATCTCCTTTGCCGTGCTCATCATCTCCATCGGCATGGTCACCGGCAAACGCGTCGGCTATGTCTACCTGCCATCCAGTGATACCGAAGTGCTCATCGTCGATATCCGCATGCCCATCGGGACACCGGTACACAACACCACCGCCATTGCTGACCTGGTTGCTGATGCGTCACTCAAACAACCGCAGGTCCAGTCGATTGACTCCGTCGTCGGCCAACGCTCCAACTTCGATGACGGGGCGACCACCGATTCCAGCGCGCCGCACATCGCACAGATTTTTATCGAACTCGTCCCCGTCGAAGAACGTGATGTCAGTTCCGACATCATCACCCAGAACATTCGTGATGAACTGGCTGGCAAACTCGTCGGCGTGGACTCCGTGCGCTTCTCGGGCATCGAAGGCGGACCTGGCGGCACGGACATCACCATTGAAGTCTCCGGCACGCAGATGCATCGCATGGACCTTGCCGTCGAACAGATCAAAGCCCAACTCAAACGCTATGCCGGCGTCCACGATATCAGTGATGACAACGAACTGGGCCAGCGTGAACTCCAACTGAGTCTCAAACCCGGTGCTGCAGCATTGGGCTTTAACACCGCCAACCTCGCTCAGCAGATTCGCGGTGCGCTCTATGGCATTGATGCTCATGTCTACACCGCGCGCAGCGAAGACATCGACGTGCGGGTCCGACTGGATGACCAGACCCGTGATGACCTGCAGGAAGTCCAGCAACTCTGGGTGATCAGCCCCGCAGGCAAACCCGTGCCTCTCTCGGAAATCGCAGATATCCGTGATGGACTGACCTATTCGACGATCAAACGCCTGGATCGCAAACGCACGATCACCGTGCTTGCAGACTGCTCCCCGGGTGTGAGTCCCGAAGATGTCTCCGCCAAGTTCGAGCGCGAGTTTATCCCCGACTTCCGAAAGCGCTTTTCGGATTTGACGATCCACATGGGCGGACGCCAGGAACGTCAGGCTCGCTCGGTGGCATCGATGCCCTATGGCATGCTCGCAGCCTGCGTGATGGTCTATGTCATTCTCGCGTGGCTGTTCTCCAGCTACCTTCAACCGTTGGTGGTGATGCTTGCTATCCCATTCAGCCTGGTTGGTGTGATCTGGGGGCATTGGCTGCTTGGCTTTGATCTGACTTTCTTGAGTATCATCGGTTTCGTCGCGCTGTCAGGGATTGTCGTTAACGACTCACTGATTCTCGTGGAGTTCTACAACGGACACCGCGAGAAGGGCCATGACATGCTTGAAAGTCTGGTCGAAGCGGGCAAGGCAAGATTGCGCCCGATCATGCTCACCTCCATGACCACCGTCCTGGGACTCACGCCCCTGATGCTCGAGCGATCCTTCCAGGCTCATTTCCTGATCCCTATGGCCATCGCGCTGGCTTGTGGTCTGGCGACGGCAACGTTGCTGATCCTGATGGTCCTGCCTTGCGTGATGATGATTTTCGATGACATCAAGAAGCTCTGTTATTACTGCTGGTTCGGCAAGGCCCGCGTACTCCAGTCCACCCCCGAACACCACGTCTGATCCGACGATTTTCGATACGCCGCTTCACGTCCGCTCCGCTCAAACACCAAGTGATGACGCGCGTGTTTGAGCCGTTCAAACCATTAGCACGTTTCCAGCAATTCATGTTCAATTACCTTATCAAAGGGATTGGTGATTAGGGATTTGGGATTAGGGCTGTTATTCAGGTATCGCCTTGTATTTTGTCTTTACCCTAATCACAAATCCCTCATCCCTTATCTGCCTAAACGCTCTAATTACTGGAAACGCTCTACCCACCCTACGAATCTGGTGTTTTAAGGGGCGGGCTTACGCGACATAAATCGTCGGAAATTGAGCACCTGGTGTAAACCCGGTGCCCCTTGGATAAACGTATGCACAAAGGGCACCGGATTAAAACCCGATGCTCAACTTTGAAAATAACGTGCATCATGCCCCTGCGCGGGAATGACGAATGAAAGACACTTTGGCAGTCATTTTTTGTATGACTCGTTCTTAGCGCCTCTGCGGCTTTGCGTGAGGTCATGTCTTTGGATCATTGCGTTACCCCAAATAAATCACATCCGGCAGATTGACTTGGCCAGAATGCTGCATAAACTGAAACGTATCAGTAAAGGAAATCAGGGATGAAATCGGCAAGAACCGTCACCGTCAAAGATGTCGCCAAAGCAGCAGGGGTCTCTCAGGCTGCCGTGTCGATGGCCTTGCGCGGATCATCGGAGATCAGCGCCAAACGTATTGAGCAGATTCAGGCTGTCGCCCGGAAGCTCAATTATTATCCCCAGGCGGCGGGCCAGTTACTCCGTTCGAAGCGTAAGAATCAGATTGGTCTGATTGTGGCGGCAACCGACACCGATGCCATGACCCACAGCGGGTTTCAGGCACCCTTGCTGGGGGTGTTGGCAGAAATCTGTTACAAGCAGCAGATCGCCTATCAACTGGAATTGCATCACGGTGACATGGCCAGTCAATCGGGCCTGCCGCATCAGATTGCAGCCAACATGGTCGATGGTGCGATTCTCATCGGGGATGTGGGCCAAGATGTCTATGCGGCTTTGGATCAGCGTCCCGATTTCCCATGGGTGAGTATCAATGAGCCAGCCAGTTACTCGGTCATCATGGACATTGCCGATGTGACCAAACAATTGCTTGAGCATATTCGTTCGTTGGGTCACAGTCGCGTGGCGTATTGCGGTGGACCCGAGCGATATCTTGAGCATCGCCTGGCTTTGGAAACGTTTGAAAAGCTCAGTCAACAGTACGGTTGGTCGAAGCATCAGTCAGCGGATTGGATCAAGCTTTCTGATGGTGTTGAGGATTCGGCCCGCATTACCGAGATTTATCATTGGGCGCATCATTTGCTTGAATCTCCGAAGCGGCCGTCCGCTGTGATCTGTCACGGTGATCCCATGGCCAGAACGGTGGCTCACGCCGCCGCCCAGAACGGATTGGTTGTGGGGCGGGATGTGAGTGTCACCACGTGGGGGTCGAAGTTTGATGCCATCAAAACCTGGCCGATCATGACCGGGGTGGTCTACGACCATCAGCAAATGGCGCAGGCAGCATTGACGTTGTTGCGTCAGCGGATGGAACGTCCTGCATTGGTCAAACCGCAAAAGCAGGTTGTCAAAGCGTCATTGCACATAGGCCAATCGGTCGGCCCGTGCCCGAAGACTTGATATCGGTATCAACGTCTGCTTGTTGAAAGATGGATGTTGAAAAGTGTTTGCATGGAAGTATCTGAAACGATTAAGGAATCTCGTGCGTTAACCCGGGCACGCACGCTATCAACCAGGAGTCAGAACATGACACGGATTGGATTCAAACGTACATCGCCAGGTGATACCGCCTTCACACTCATTGAGTTACTGGTGGTGATCTCGATCATCAGCCTGCTGATCTCCATCCTCCTCCCGGCGTTGGGGGCAGCACGCAAGTCTGCGCGGGCGGCACAATGTCTGGCCAATCAGAAATCCATCGGCATGATTGTCAGCATCTATGCCAACGATAACCGCGAGTACATTCCCTATGTCTATGATCACGGCTATGCCTGGAGTATCAACAGTGAGAGTTGGTTGTTTACCTATGGTGGTTCGGATATGAAAAAAATGGACTGCCCGGATTACAAGCTGCTCTACGCAAGTGGTCACACCAACTACGGCATGAGTCAGCATGTGGCGGCAGCACCGTCGTGGGGGTTTGTCTATCGCCGTGTCAGTTCCATCCTCAAGCCTTCCAAGGTCGTGATCGTTGCTGATGTGATGTACGAAGGAACCAACATCTATTCCACTTCACAATTTGTGATTGCTGATTTCATGTCTCCTGAAGGTGGATGGGGGACACCCAATCTTGGTTACCGACATCAGGGGGCATGCAACATGCTTTGGATTGACGGGCACGCTTCAGCTTACAAAGACATCCTGCCTTACAACAGTGAAGCGTGGAATAAGTAATCCCGCTTCACACTTCATCGCGCTTTGGCGACATAGAACCAATCTGATTTTCAGTCGATATCAGGTCGGGTTGCTTTCGATCAAAAGGATAGAACCACAATGCGTATTTTAGGTTTCATGGTGTTACTCACTTTGCTCAGCACGTCATTGGCATCCGCGTCGGGGCAGTGGCCGCCCAAGCCGTTGGCGGCATACACGGATTCGCCCGTGGTCATCTGGGCGCACTACATGCCACAGGTCCCGATGGGGCGGATTCATAATTCGTTTGAACACAACGATGATCTCTGGCCGCTGATCACGCAGCAGGGCAGTGAAACCCAGCAGATGGAACGCAACATTGAGTCTGCGCTTGAAAGTGGTGTCAACGGTTTCATGTGTTTAACTGTCGTCCCCAATCACTTTCTCAAAGCCGCGGAAAATGTCTATAAGCGGACCGGCAAAATGTTCTACATGAACCCGCAGTGGTGTGATCTGGGGGAAGATCAGGCCAACGCCTTTGCCAAGATCAAAGCCTTTATCGAGAAGACCAAAGACAACCCGCATGTCTACCGACTGCATGGCAAGCAGATGCATTTTTCCTATGGCAGCCGACATCAATGGGCTTACCGCAGTCAGCAGGATGACCCGCTACCAGAGAATGCTTACCTGCATTCGGAAGGGTATCTCACGCTCAAAAAATATCTCGGTGACCTGGGGGATGAGATTGTTTTCGTCCCTGCCATCGGTGGTTCGGATCGCGTGTTCCTGGGACGTGGGACCAACGAATGGCGGTACCGCAATTGGCCGGACTGGGAAAATGTCACGCCCGATTTGAGTTGGTTTAAGAACACACACTGGGACGGCCTGACCGACTTAAACGGCAGCACCTATTGGCCTGACCATATTCGTCAGCACATCGTCAAAGCCATCAAGGAGCATCGGCCGGACTTCATCTACGTCCCGAGTATCAACTTTGCCTACGACTCATCCAACCGCCCGTTCCAGGCGATTTACCTGGCATCCCATGGCTTTGTCCGTCTGCGCACGCAAGTCCGTGAAAGTTTTCTCAATGGGTTTAAGCAACTCAACCTGTCAACATGGAATGACATCAACGAGACGATGCTCATGCCTTCAACGCGGAACATGTACGGCTACAACGTCCTGCTCAACTACTATCACCAGTTGGCGCAGACCGGCATGAGCCCGTACGAAAACTCCAAGATGCTCATCGCTGCTCAGCCGCAGGTCATGCGCGGCGAACAACTGGAAGTTCAGGCCCTCGCCATCCCCGCCAAGGACAGCATCAGCTTGGATTACATCGTCACCGTCCGACTGGAAGATATCCATGGCAAGGAAGTGATCACGCTTTCGGATCGCCTTTATGTTGAGAATCAGCAGACCGACGCGCTGGCATCAATGCGTTGGGATACCAGCATGTTATCTGCGGACGTGAACGTGCTCGTGCCGTTTGTCAGTGTGCGACAGATTGCCCGTGATTCGCAGCATTCGCGTGAGATTTACAAGGATAAACAGCTTCAGCCCATTGAAGTCCGTTACAACAAACTCCAGTTTGCCAGCTTCCAGACGTGGGATCTGGATCGCGTGGAGAATGTGCAGATGTCCCTGCAATTGGCAGGGCAGGATGCATCCGAAGTCACCTGTAACAGTCGCAGCCTTGTCGATCTCGTCGCCAAGGTGAAGGGGAATCAAAACTGGCGCCGCCTGGCTGTCGTTCAAGCCAATACGCAGTTGGCAGGTTTCAGACCTGATGATCAAGTCGATCAGAAACAGAAGGTTTACTACCTGGCTTTGCGTTTACCAGCAGCAGTTGGCTGCAAGGTATCAGTGGCCGAAGGCAAGTTGGATTACCGCTACAAACCGCATTGGCTCGAACACAAAATGCTCTACACCGATCAGAATGATTTACAGCAGGTCGGCGCGGACTCACGACGTCATCAGCGTTGGGCGTACCGTGTGATTGGATCGGAAAAGACGCAACTGACTATCACCGCAACCGACATCAAGGGCAATGCCCAAGGCCAGCCGATGACCACGACAATTGGTCAGTTGGCCGAAAAAACGCAGTACATCGTGCTGGGTGAAGATGGCCTTAAAGCAGTCAGTGTGCAGTTAACCGTCGATGGCACAGACCCCAATCTCGATTTACCGCTACCACGTTCCGGTGAGTATGTCCGCACGTTGCGCGTTGATCCGCAGCAGCAGGCTCAGCGGTGTTTCTACATCGTGGGCATCACCGAAGAAAACACCATCGCCTACTCCCGCCCGATCTCGTTGGTACGTACAAGTTCACCATCGGCTAATGAGGTGGTGATTGATGATGTGAACACGATGCTTGATGTGCCGCTGATTCGCACGCATGGCTCGTTTGATGACTTTATCAACGACTCGACGGCACGCTGCGCCAATCCGTTTATTGCTGAAGATGTGTACACGATGAAGCTGCCCGCAGCCGATGTGCCGTATTATCTGTTGGACATGGAAGAAGACGCGGGGACACTGCTTAATGACTGTGCGATGGGTCATAACCTCGGCCGCGCCTGGATCAAAGGCAAAGCCCAGTGGGTGACCAACGGCTTCAAGGGCAGTGCGCTGAAGTTTGAAGATGGGACGATTCACTATCGCTCCAAGACCTTCCCGCATGGCGCGGTGACCGTCTCGATGCGGGTGCAGATGCAACCTGCGGACAAGCCACAAATCCTCATGGCAGACGGCGGATACTGGCAGCAAGCCCGCTTTGGCATGATTGATCTGAGTGTGCAGGCGGACGGGAAAATCCGTGCGTCACGCCATCACATCCATGGCAGTGACACCGTCAAAAGCGACACCGCCATCGGCTCCGGCTGGCAACACATCGCCCTGGTCTATGACCTCACATCCATGACGCTTTATCTCAACGGCAAGCCCGTCGGCCGCATCGACCATCTCCGCCCGACCTATCAGCGAACACACTCCGTTCCCAGTATCGGTTTCTCAGACATCGCCCGTGGTCTCAAAGAAGAAGTCGCACCCTTTACCGGCATGATCGACCAGGTGGAGATCATCGGCACATCCCTGACACCATCGCAGATTCAATCACTCTACGAACGTGGACAGTGGATGGCACGTTAACAAACCAATCACACTCTCTGGCCAACGGCCACAAAAAAACCGCGATCAATTGACCGCGGTTTTTTACGTATAGGTTATCGACTCAGGTTATCTGGATGACGATTTACGGTACTGGCTCGGGGGTTGAGACATCGTGCGTTTAAAAAGTTTGCTGAAGGAAAAGGTGTCGGGGAAGCCTGTGAGGGATGCGATTTTGCCAATGGGTAAATCGGTGGTCTGCAACAGATACTTGGCGCGATTCATACGTTCGTTGAGAATCAACTCTTCAAAGCTGCTGCCAAAGATTTCCTTGACCACGTGACTGGTTCGTGAGACCGAAATGCCCAGTTTTCTGGCAAGGTCTTTGAGTTTGGGTTTGGTGGCTGCGTGTTGCCAAATGAAATGTTTGATCAGATTTCTGCGGTTTTCGTGGAGGCTGCTGGGCAGGGTCAGCTCGGTCAGTGTCCCGACAATTCCCTTGGCAACCAGTGTCAATGCCCGGCCGATTTGATGCGCATGACGTGGGTTGAGTTCATCGAGTTTGGCGTAGGCCCGTTCAATGCTCGGTGGCAGCGATTCAATCTGCAACGGTTTGTCGGAACCGGGAATCCGCCAAATGCCTGCATACAAAACACCATACAGAATATCCGACTGTCTCAACGGTACGACGACTTCCGTCAACCCTTTCCAGCATTCATGGAT
>MDTD01092399.1_pt1 | contig 13110 bp, 11 predicted proteins | sample 811221 | NCBI WGS metagenome assembly MDTD01 (sample SAMN05326646, study PRJNA326480) | marine metagenome | isolation source: seawater | place: Pacific Ocean: South West | collected 2011 | reverse complement strand
GTTACTGAAGCTACAGTGTCTAAGTGGCTAAAATCCCAGGGGGATCAAGTAATAGCTGATGAACCTATTGTAGAATTAGAAACAGATAAAGTTAATGTAGAAGTTCCAGCTCCATCTAATGGCGTCTTGGGAAAAATTGCAGTGCAAGAGGGGGAGACAGTTAATGTCGGTACATTGTTAGGCACAATTAGCAATGATAAAATTCAAGAAAAAATAGACACCAGAGAGATAAAAAATTACACTCCACCAAAAAAAGAGCCTAAGTTATTTGAAGAAGAAAAAAAGAAACCTACCCAAGTAAAAATTAAAAAGCCAAAAAACTTAGAAACCATTTTAAAATTAGAGCAGGAGAGTCCTCAATTAGAAGAAGAAGAACCATTAATTTTGGAAGAGATTCATCAGGAAACGAATCCTACTAAAAAAATCAATAAAATTAAAAAAGAAACACAAATATCCCCGGCTGCAAGAAAAATGGCAAACGAAGCTAAAGTAGATATAAATAAAATTGAAGGAAGCGGGAAAAATGGTGTCATTCTTAAAGAAGACGTAATGAGTTTAATGGGATCTAAACCTTCACCATCAGAAAGAAAAATTAAACATGGTTTAGAGGAGAGAGTAAAAATGACTAGATTACGATTAACAATAGCAAAAAGATTAAAAGAGGCACAAGAGAATGCAGCAATGCTAACTACTTTTAATGAAGTCGATATGAGTGAAGTAATTGCTATGAGAAGTCAGTATAAAGATGAATTTCAAAATAATTATGGTGTTAAACTTGGATTCATGTCCTTTTTTGTAAAGGCATGTGTAATCGGATTAAAAAATTATCCTGCAATTAACGCTGAAATTCAAGGGGAGGAAATAGTTTACAAAAACTATTATAACATCAGTATAGCAGTTGGCACTGATAGAGGTCTAGTAGTCCCAGTTATAAGAGAGACAGACGAACTGTCTTTTGCTAATATTGAGAAAAAAATAGTGGAACTTGGACAAAAAGCCAAAGATGGTAAAATTACTATCGAAGATTTACAAGGAGGTACTTTTACTATAACGAATGGGGGAATATACGGTTCCATGCTTTCCACACCAATATTAAATCCACCCCAATCAGCTGTGCTCGGTATGCATAATATCGTGCAAAGGCCAGTTGTTGTTGATGGGAATGTCGAGGTTAAACCGGTAATGTATTTAGCTCTCTCATACGATCATAGAATAATTGACGGAAAAGAAGCAGTGTCTTTTTTAAAAATAGTAAAAGAGTCTTTAGAGCAACCTAAGAGATTATTTTTAGATATCTAAAATGGATAATTTTGATTTAGTAGTAATAGGTGGCGGCCCCGGGGGTTATGTATGCGCGATAAGAGCTGCTCAACTTGGCTTAAAAACAGCTTGCGTAGAATCTAGAGGAGCTTTAGGCGGAACATGCCTCAATGTTGGATGTATCCCATCAAAAAGTTTATTAAATTTATCTGAAAACTACAATAAAGTGAAAAAAGACTTTAATCATCAAGGAATAGAAATTGAGGGAGTTAAACTCAATATTGATAAAATGATGTCTAATAAAAATAAATCAATTCAAGTATTAACAAAAGGTGTAGAATTTTTATTTAAAAAAAATAAGGTGACTTACATTAAAGGAAAAGGAGTGTTATTTTCAAAAAATGACATAGTAGTTTACGAAAAAAACAAAAAAACTAATTATAAATCAAAAAACATTGTGATAGCAACAGGATCAGAGGTATCTTCTTTACCTGGAATTGAAATAGATGAAAAAAATATAATTTCTTCTACTGGAGCTTTGTCTCTAAACAAAGTTCCGAAAAAATTAGCTATAATAGGTGGAGGATATATAGGTTTGGAAATGGGATCGGTTTGGTCACGGCTTGGATCAGAAGTAACTGTATTAGAATATCTAGATTATATTACTCCAGGAATGGATAGAGAAATCTCAAGCGAATTTAAAAAGATTTTAACAAAACAAGGAATAAATTTTAAATTAGGATCTAAGGTAAATTCCGTTAAAAATACTGGGACTGGAGTTACAATTAGTTACACCGATATAAAAAATTCCAAAAATGAAATGTTGCAATTTGATAAGGTTTTGATTTCAGTTGGTAGAAAACCTTACACAGAAGGACTTAATCTATCAAAGGTGGGTGTAAAAAAAGATAAAAAAGGTAGAATTGAGGTAAATGAAAAATTACAAACATCAATAAAAAATATATATGCAATCGGTGATGTTATCAAAGGCCCAATGTTGGCTCACAAAGCCGAGGAAGAAGGTATTGCTGTAGCGGAAATATTAGCCGGGCAAGCCGGACATGTAAATTATAATGTTATCCCTGGAGTTATTTATACTTCACCTGAAGTAGCAACAGTTGGAAAAACAGAGGAAGAATTAAAAGAGGAAAAAAAATCTTACAAAGTTGGAAAATTTCCATTTTTAGCTAATTCTCGTGCTAAAGTTAACAATGAAACAGAGGGATTTGTAAAAATTTTAGCTGATAGCACAACAGATAAAGTTTTAGGTGTTCACATTATTGGTCCTCATTGTGGTGATATGATTGCCGAAATGGCTCTAGCCATGGAGTTTGGAGCAAGCGCTGAAGATATTGCAAGAACTTGCCACGCTCATCCAACTCACACCGAGGCTATAAAAGAGGCGGCATTAGCTGTTGATAAAAGACCAATTCATTTTTAATTATAATTAATTCTAATACTATAATTATATGAAAGCACCGGTTCTGTTGCCAAAAGTTTTTAATTTTCCATTTACCTATAATTTAAAAAAACAAGGAAAAATAGGTGATTTAGTAGAAGTTCCTTTTGGATCAAAAAAAGAAATAGGTGTTATTTGGAAAAATAATTATTCAGAACCAAATAATATAAAAATAAAAGAAATAAATAAAGTTACCGAATATTCTATTGGTAAAAAATTGGTTGACTTTGTAGAATGGTTTTCCTCTTATAATATGGTCCCAATAGGCTTAGCTTTAAAAATGGTAATTGGTGGAACCGATAAGTTTATAAGAATAAAAGATTCTTTAACAAATTCAAAAAAAACAGAATTAAAAAACTACACTCTTAGCACTGAACAATTAGATGCACTTAATTTCCTTGAAAAAGTAAACGGAAAATTTGATGTTTCTGTGCTCCAAGGAACTACTGGTTCAGGAAAAACTTTAGTATATTTTGAAAGAATTAAAAAAATTCTAAAAAAAAATCATCAAGCATTAGTTTTATTACCGGAAATTTTTTTAACAAATGACTTTAAAGTAAGATTTGAAGAATTTTTTGGATTTGAACCAGCAGTTTGGCACTCAAAAATTACTCCTAAACAAAAAAGATTAATTTGGAAAGGTGTTATAAAAAATAAAATTAAAATACTTATTGGAGCAAGATCAGCACTGTTCTTGCCTTTCAAAAAACTTGGTATAATTATAGTAGATGAAGAGCACGATACATCATACAAACAAGATGAAGGTGTAATTTATAATGCCAGAGATATGGCTATCTCAAGAGCTAATTTTGAAAAAATTCCAATTCATTTAGTAACCTCGGTGCCTTCTCTAGAAACATATAAAAATATTTTAAACAAAAAATATAGGCACACTAAAATTTACAAAAGGTTTAATGATTATCCAATGCCAGAAACTAAAATAATCAACTTAAATTTGGAAAAAATTAAGAATAAATATATTGCTAATGAAACAAATAATTTCGTCATAAAGTATTTGAATAAAGGTGATCAGGTTTTATTTTTTATAAATAGAAGGGGGTATGCTCCATATTTAATCTGTAAAAAGTGTAGAAACAAGCTAACATGTCCTAATTGTTCTTTATATCTAACTTTTCATAAATTAAGCAACAAAGTAATTTGTCACCACTGTGCTTTTGAGAAAAAATTACAAAATAAATGTTCAGTAAATGGAAGTTGTGAATTTATAATGTTTGGCCCAGGTGTAGAAAAAATATTTGATGAAATTAAAGAAATATTTCCAGAAAAAAAAATTAGTATATTTTCAAGTGACTATTTAAAGAATAAAGAAAAAACAAAAAATTTATTTAAAGATATTAAAGATAATAAAATTAATATTTTGATTGGAACACAAATGATTTCAAAGGGTTTTAATTTTCAGAAATTAAATTGCATCGTTGTAATTGACGCTGATTTTTCTGGTAGAGGATATGATTTAAGAACTACAGAAAAGAATATTCAATTATATCAACAGCTTAGTGGCAGAGCAGGCAGATTCAGCAAAGATTCCTTAATAATTTATCAAACCTTAAATCCTCAAGATTTAACATTGAATGAATTGATAAAAAACAAATCAGAAAAACTTCTTAGACATGAACTTTTACTAAGAGAAAAAAATAAGTTGCCTCCATTTGTAAGATTAATAGCCATAATAATCTCATCTAAAAGCCGAGCACTAAGCCTTCAAGGTGCAAGAGAAATTAAAACAAAATTAAATCAAATAGAAAACCTTGAAGTCTTAGGACCAGTGGACTCACCATTACTTAAAATAAAAAAAAATTTTAGGTCGAGATTGTTAATTAAGTTTAATAATCAGTTTTTTTTGCAGAAAAAAATAGCAAATGTATTAAATAGGCTAAAAATCTCATCAAAAATTAAACTTACGGTTGATGTTGATCCTGTAAATTTTGCATAAGATCAAAATTGGTAACTTGATCAAGTTATACTCTTATGATACGACCACAGCATAATTTCACGTTAAATTCATAAAATAAAAATGAGCACAAATAAATCTTTCTCGAGTGAAACTTCAGAAAGATACTCTCGCGCATTATTTGAGGTCTCAAACGAGTCCAGTGAACTGGATAAAACTGAAAGCGATATCAAAATTTTTCAGTCACTAATAAAATCGAGCTTAGAGATTCAAAATTTTTTTAAAGATCCAACACAAAGTATTGATCAACAAAAAAAAGTTACCAAAGTGTTATCAGAAAACTTGAAATTTACGAAAAATTTTCGAAATTTCCTTTTATTGTTGATCGAAAAGAGAAGAATATTTTTTGTAACCAAAATATTTGAAAGCTTTTTAAAATTATGTTCAAAAAAAAGAGGGGAATTTAAAGCTTCACTAATATCCTCAAGAGAATTATCTCAAAAAGAACTTGAGCAAATAAGTAAAGATTTATCCCAATCAATGGGCGCAACTTTAAAATTTGACTACAAAGTGGATAAAGAATTATTAGGTGGTTTAAAACTTCAATTAGGTAGCTTTATGATTGACACTTCAATTAAAAATAAACTAAAGAAATTTGAGCATTTAATGCTTGAAAAATAAAATGACAATAAATCCATCAGAAGTAACTAAATTATTAAAAGATCAAATAAAAAATTTTGGAGAAAAAGCAGAAGTATCAGAGATTGGTAAAGTTTTGTCAGTCGGTGATGGTATAGCTAGAGTTTATGGCCTAGATAATGTTCAAGCAGGTGAAATGGTGGAATTTGAAGATGGTTCAAAAGGAATGGCGTTAAATTTGGAAAACGATAATGTTGGAATAGTAATTTTTGGAGATGATAGAAATATTAAAGAAGGTGATACTATTAAAAGAACCAAAGCTATCGTAGATGTACCTGTAGGCAAAGAACTACTCGGAAGAGTGGTAGATGGTCTTGGTAATCCGATTGATGGCAAGGGTCAGTTATCAACAAAAAGTCGAAAACGTGTTGAAGTCAAGGCACCTGGAATTATTCCAAGACAGTCAGTTAACGAACCTATGCAAACAGGATTAAAATCAATAGATGCACTTATACCGATTGGTAGAGGCCAAAGAGAATTAATTATTGGAGATAGACAAACAGGCAAAACAGCTGTTGCTATTGATGCAATCATTAATCAAAAAAAAATTAATGAGTCATCAGATGAGAAGAAAAAATTGTATTGTGTTTACGTAGCAATTGGTCAAAAACGATCAACAGTTGCTCAGATAACTAAAACTTTGGAAGAAGCTGGTGCATTAAAATATACTACAATTGTTGCTGCAACTGCCTCAGACTCTGCACCATTACAATTTTTAGCTCCTTATACAGGATGCACAATAGGTGAATATTATAGAGATAACGGTATGCACGCTCTGATCATTTATGATGATCTATCTAAGCAAGCAGTTGCTTACAGGCAAATGTCTCTGTTATTAAGAAGACCACCAGGCAGAGAGGCATACCCGGGTGATGTATTTTATTTGCATAGCAGATTATTAGAAAGGGCAGCAAAACTTAATGACAAAAGCGGAGGAGGATCTTTAACCGCTTTACCTATTATTGAAACTCAAGCAGGTGATGTTTCTGCTTATATTCCAACGAACGTGATTTCAATTACTGACGGACAAATATTTTTAGAAACTGAACTATTTAATCAAGGAATAAGACCTGCAGTAAACGTTGGTTTATCAGTCTCAAGAGTTGGATCTGCTGCGCAGACAAAAGCTATGAAAAAAGTTGCTGGGTCTATTAAATTAGAGCTTGCTCAATATAGAGAAATGGCAGCTTTCGCACAATTTGGATCAGATTTAGACGCTTCAACACAACAACTGCTTAATCGTGGAGCTAAGCTTACTGAGCTTTTAAAACAAGATCAATACTCGCCAATGACGGTTGCTGAGCAAGTAATATCAGTGTTTGCAGGTGTAAAAGGTTATTTAGATGACGTTGATATAAAAGAAATTAAAAATTTTGAAAAAAGAATTTTAGAAAAGATTAAATCTGAAAGAGAGGAGATTATCGATGAAATTCAATCAGTTGGTAAACTAGAGGAAAAAACAGAAAAACTTCTTTCACAAATTATAGAGGATTATAAAAAAGGTAAAAAATAATGCCAAGTTTAGATGATCTTAAAAAAAGAATTAAAAGTGTAAAATCAACCCAAAAGATTACAAAGGCAATGAAAATGGTGGCTGCTGCAAAACTTAGAAAGGCACAAGAAAATGCTGAAAAAGGCCGGCCTTACAGTCAAAAAATGCATAATATTATTCTTAATTTAACCAAATCAATTAATGACGTTAATAACGCGCCTAAACTTTTAGTTGGAACTGGAAGAGATAAAATTAACTTATGTGTTGTACTCACGGCTGATAGGGGATTATGCGGTGGCTTTAATTCAAACATATGCAAACTTGCAAAAATACATTTTAAGAAAATTCTTGAAACGGGTAAAGATTTAAAAGTAATAACAGTCGGTTCAAAAGGATTAGACCAACTTAAAAGAGATTATGGGAAATATATTATTAAAAAATTCAGTTTTAAAGAAAAAAAACAAATTACATTTAAAGAGGCAGAAATAATTGGAAATGAAATTATAAATTTATTTAATAAAAATGAATTCGATAAATGTACCTTATTTTTCAATAATTTTAAAAATGTAATTACTCAAATTCCACAAGCTCAACAAATTATTCCAACTGAAAATGATAAATCTGAGATTGAGGATGAAAATCTTTTTTCATATGAATTTGAACCTGATGAGGACGAAATACTAGAGGACTTGTTACCAAAAAATATATCGACTCAAATTTACAAAGCTTTTCTAGAAAATGCAGCTAGCGAACAAGGTTCAAGAATGACTGCTATGGACAACGCGACTAGAAATGCAGGTGATTTAGTTGATAAATTGACAATAAACTATAATAGAAGCAGGCAGGCGTCTATTACTAAAGAATTAATAGAAATAATATCTGGAGCAGAAAGTTTATAATTATGACTAAAAAAGGAAAAATCACACAAATTATAGGCGCAGTAGTCGACGTTAATTTTGAAAGCGATTTGCCAGAAATATATACAGCTCTAGAAGTAAAAAATTCAGAAAATAAATTGATTTTAGAGGTAGCTCAACACTTGGGAGAGAATGATGTGCGAACAATAGCCATGGATGCCACTGAGGGATTAAAGAGGGGAGACGAAGTTATTAATACTGGATCCCCAATTAGTGTACCAGTTGGACCAGAAACTTTAGGAAGAATTATAAATGTTGTGGGAGAATCAATTGATGAAAAAGGGGAAGTTAAAACAAAAGAGAAATGGCCAATACACAGACCTGCTCCAAAATTTACAGATCAAGCTACAGAAACAGAACAATTAGTTACTGGAATAAAAGTAATTGATTTACTTGCTCCATATGCCAAAGGAGGAAAGATAGGTCTGTTCGGAGGCGCAGGAGTTGGAAAAACAGTTACAATTATGGAGTTGATAAACAATATTGCAAAAGCTCATGGAGGATTTTCAGTATTTGCTGGTGTAGGAGAAAGAACTAGAGAGGGAAATGATCTTTATCATGAGATGATAGAGTCTGGAGTTATCAAGACAGATGGCAAAGGATCAAAGGCTGCCCTGGTTTATGGCCAAATGAACGAACCACCAGGAGCACGAGCACGAGTCGCTTTAACGGGCCTAACAGTAGCTGAATATTTTAGAGATAAAGAAGGTCAAGATGTTCTTTTCTTTGTTGATAATATATTTAGATTTACTCAAGCAGGTTCAGAAGTTTCCGCTTTATTAGGAAGAATACCATCTGCTGTTGGGTACCAACCAACTTTAGCGACAGATATGGGTAATTTACAAGAGAGAATTACATCAACTGACAAAGGTTCTATAACATCTGTTCAAGCAATATATGTCCCAGCAGATGATTTAACAGATCCTGCGCCAGCTACATCGTTTTCACATTTAGATGCAACAACAGTGCTATCTCGACAAATAGCTGAAATAGGAATCTACCCGGCAGTTGATCCTTTAGACTCTACTTCACGAATATTAGATCCAAGAATAGTTGGAGATGAACACTACAGAGTAGCAAGAGACGTACAAAGAATATTACAAGCTTATAAATCACTTCAAGATATTATCGCTATTCTGGGAATGGATGAACTTTCAGAAGAGGATAAATTAACTGTGGCTAGAGCAAGAAAGATACAAAGATTTTTATCTCAACCTTTTTTTGTAGCTGAAGTATTTACTGGATCGCCAGGCAAATTAGTTGATTTAGAATCTACTATAAAAGGCTTCGATGCTATATGCAAAGGTGATTATGACAATCTCCCTGAAGCTGCTTTTTATATGGTAGGAGGAATAGAAGAAGTAGTTGAGAAAGCAGAAAAATTAGCTAAAGACACAAATTAATGTCTGAAAAATTTACAATTGAAATAATCTCGCCTGAAAAATCAATTTTGAAGACAGATACTTCTGAAGTAGTCTTACCATCTTACGAAGGTGAAATGGGTGTTTTAAAAGATCATATACCTTTAATAACCTTTTTAAGACCAGGATTTATCGTAATCAAGGGTGACATTGATCAAAAATTTTTTGTTGAAGAAGGCACTGTCGAATTCGCGAATAATAATCTTTTAATTTTAACTTCTACCGCAACAGAACTCACAAATTTTGATCGAAATTCAATAGACAATCTAATAAAAGACTGTGAGCAAAAACTTAGCAATACAGAAACCACAGATAAAGATAAATACTTACTCTCTTATAAGATTAATACTTTAAAAAGCATTAATTAATAAATCTCTGAATTTTTTCTAAAAGTTGATCATACATATTTTTCTTGAAATCCACTATAACCTTAGGTAATTCAACGGGCATTATCCATCTCCATTCAATAAATTCAGGATTTTTTGTTTTTAGATTAATTTCGTTTTCATGGCCAGTAAACCTTACAATAAACCATTTTTGTTTTTGACCTCTAAACTTACCTTTCCAAATAATACCGACTAAATTTCTAGGTAGCTCGTATTCAAAATAACCTTCAATTTCCTCAAGTATTTTTATATTTTTGATGCTCGTTTCTTCATAAAGCTCCCTTCTCATTGCTGAAATATGGTCTTCGCCTTTATCTAAGCCTCCTTGGGGCATCTGCCATTTGTCGATTGGATTATCTTTTCGTTTACCTACAAAAACCTTGTTTTCATTATTTAAAATTATAATACCCACACCATCACGCATAGGAAGATTACTTTGACTCATTTTACCTAAGAATTAAAAAGTTTAATGGCGTAATTTAATTGATTGTCTTTTTTCGAGTTTGGGAGAAAATCATCACCTTCCTCTTCAACTAAAATATCTGGGGTAACACCAACCTCAGAAATAGATTTACCAGAAGGTAAATAATATTTAGAAATAGTCAATCTCATTCCACCACCGTTATTAAGAGGTATTATTGATTGCACCGAGCCTTTGCCGTAAGAATTTTCCCCTAAAATTATAGCCCGCTTATGATCTTTTAAAGCTCCAGCAAATATTTCCGAGGCTGAAGCAGATCCATTGTTTATTAATACTATTATAGGCTTCCCTTTAATCTCATCTCCTTTTCTTGCAAAAAATTTTCTTGTTTCAGTTATTTTTCTTCCCTTTGTAGATACAATCTCGCCATCATCTAAGAAAAAATCTGTTATATTAATTGCTTGAGTCAATAATCCACCAGGGTTATTTCTTAGATCAAGAATGTAACCTTTAACCTGAGTTTTTTTTTCAAATTGTTTTACAGATTTTAAAAATTGCTTATCACTATTTTCATTAAACGACTTTAATCTAATATAACCTAAATTTTTATCTTTACCTAAGATTTCTGAACTCACAGATTTTATTTCTATTACTTTTCTAACAATTTTAAATTCTAAAGGCCTCTTGACGCCCTTTCTTCTTACTGTCAAATCAATTGATGTTCCAACAGGACCACGCATTAATTTAACTGCTTCCAATAATGATTTTCCTTGAACCTGTTCACCTCCAATTTTAACAATGTAATCACCAGCTTTAATACCAGCTTTTGCAGCAGGCGTGTCATCTATTGGCGAAATAACTTTTACTACACCTGACTCCATACCTATTTCAATACCTAAACCTCCGAATTCACCCCTTGTATCCGTCTGCATCTCTTTAAATAATTCTGGACTCATATATGCCGAGTATGGATCAAGAGATTGAAGCACACCATTGATTGCTGAATCCATAATTTCTGATTGGTTAACTTCATCAACATATTCTTTTTGAATATTCTCAAGAACTTGACCGAATAGATCAATTTTTTCGTAAAGATCATTTTTTGACAAAACTAAAGTGGTAGACAAATTTAAAAATAAAAAGATAAAAAATAAATTTTTTTTCATATCATTGCTTTTTCTTTAGGAATTTCTTCTGACCACATTTTTTCTAAATCATAAAAATCTCTTTTTTCTGGATGAAAAATATGAACTATTACATCTTGAGTATCAACTAATTTCCAGTCACTACTATCTCGTCCCTCAATACGACAATCATCTATTCCTAACTTTTTTAATTGAGTAACAAGAATTTCTGATAACGCTTGCAGATGTCTTGAAGACGTTCCAGAAGCTATGACCATATAATCTGCTATGTATGATTTATTTTTTAAGTCAATGCATGTAATATTTTGTGCTTTATTATCGTCTAATATTTTTTCAATATTATTTTTAATTTCAGTTATTTCCATTAAATATTCAATTTTGTTCTTTTTTTTAATTGTGTGGACGATACAGATATTGGCTTATTTTTAATAAAGATAATCTTATTTTTAAATTTTTTAACCACAGTTGAATTCATTCCTTTTCTATCATATCCTTTTCTAGAAAAAACTATTAATTTTACTAATTTTACTAATTTTTTCCAGCTTTTCCACTTGTGAAATCGTATTAAATTATCAGAACCGATTATAAAGTAGATATTTTTAATTTTTTTTTTTTTTATAAAGTAATTTATAACATCAATAATTCTGGAAGATTTAATAATATTATCAAGATGAACTGTTTTAATTTTTTTTTGAGCTTTTGTTATTTTTTTTGCATATTTTATTCTTTCATCTAAAGAATAAAAAGTCTTATTTTTGAAAGGATTTTTTTTTGTAATAACCCAGTAAAATTTATTTAATTTTAATTTTTTTATAGCGATTTTTGATATACCTAAGTGCCCTTTATGAGCAGGATCAAAACTACCACCTAATAGACCAATATATTTTTTGTGGATACTTGACATTAACTACGCTCTAACTATTCCTTTTCCAGAAACAAGATATTTGTAAGAAGTTAATTGATTTATTCCCACCGGACCCCTAGGTGGAAGTTTGTTAGTAGAGATCCCAATTTCACCTCCAAAACCAAATTCTCCACCATCAGCAAATTGAGTTGAAACATTATGCATCGCTATTGAGCTATTCACACCATTTAAAAAAATTTCAGCATCTTTTTTGTTTTTTGTAATAATGCTATCAGTGTGCATTGTGCCGTATTTCAAAATATGTTCGACAGCTCCATTTACATTTTTTACTGTCTTAATTGAAATAATTGCATCCAGATACTCTGTTTTCCAATCTTTTTCGATAGTTTTTTTTAATTTTCCTCTAAAAAGTTTATTAATTTTTTTGTCAACTCTAACTTCACATCCTGAATTTAAAAGAGCATTTATTATTTCTTTAGCATGTGATTTTAAAGCTTTTTCCTCAATCAGAAGAGTTTCAACTGCTCCACAAATACTTGTCCTCCTCATTTTTGCGTTAATAATTATATTTTTTGCCATTTTTATATTTGCAGTTTTATCAACATAAACGTGGCACAATCCTTCAAGATGACCAATAACGTGTACATTAGAAAATTTTTGCACTTTCTTTACAAGTCCCTTACCGCCTCTTGGCACAATTACATCAATGTATTCGCTCATTTTTGATAATAGTTGATCAACAATTTTTCTGTTTTTATTCTCAATAAATTGAACACAGTTTTGATTGATATTATTTTTTCTTAAATTCTCTCTAAATAAACTAGCTAATAATCTGTTTGAATTAAAAGCTTCAGAACCACCTCTTAAAATTGAACAATTACCGGATTTTAAACATAATGCTGCAACATCAGCAGTTACATTAGGTCTGCTTTCATATATTACGCCTATAACACCAATAGGGGTTGTTACTTTTTTAATTGTCAAATTATTTGGTCTACGCCATGTTTCAAGAACTCTTCCAACAGGATCTTTAAACTTTGCTATTTCATTTATCGAATGTCTTATACCTTCAATTCTTTTTTTATTTAGAATAAGTCTATCAACTAAATGTTTTCTTTTAACATTTTTAACAT
>MDTD01189505.1_pt1 | contig 13111 bp, 10 predicted proteins | sample 811221 | NCBI WGS metagenome assembly MDTD01 (sample SAMN05326646, study PRJNA326480) | marine metagenome | isolation source: seawater | place: Pacific Ocean: South West | collected 2011 | reverse complement strand
TAGTTTTTAAGAAAAACTACATAGACTATAGATGTAAGGGTTCAAGCTCTTTAAAAAAGGTTTTACCAATTATTTGTTCAGGTTTCTCTTATGATGATGAAAACATTCAAGATGGAACTACTGCAATGGAAACATGGGGTGAGCTTGTTACAGAGGTAAAAGATGAGTCTGTTAAAGATCAGATTAGAAAGAACCTCCTTTCATATTGTAAGTTAGATTCACTTGCAATGGTAGAAATATACAATCAAGTAAAAAATAAATTTGTTAAAAATGAAACTATCTAAGCTTTGGAAGAATTACAACGAGTCCTCAGCATTATTAAATCAAATGTTGGGTAGAACAAATAATATTGTGGCTGAATACGCAGAATTTATTTCAAATGAATATTTAAATGGAGAAATCTTAACAGCTTCTTCAGCTAGCTCTGATATTATTGCCCCTAACGGTGATTTGTATCAAGTAAAATCTAGAAAGATTTATAAAAGTATGACCACGTCTTTAGGGATTATTAGATCTTGGGACTTTGATTATCTGTTTGTAATACTCTTTGATAAAAATGGATTGATAATTAAAGGATTAATTTGCTCCAAATCCATAAGCAAGAAATATGCAAAATATAACTCACATGAAAATGGTTGGAAAATAAATACCACCAATGATTTTTTAAATGATATAAATCATAATGATGTAACAGATGAGCTCAAAAAAATTAATAAGGAGTAGCTCTCTTTATCTTCTCGCTTACTCTCTCAATTGAAAAATTGTCTCTTTTAATTTCTCTAGATATTTTAGTCCATGGTGATCTAGCATATGCTTGCTCTAAACATTCATGATTTAAAATAGCTGTTGTCATTCCAAATCCAACAGGAACATTAAGGTTCTTAAATTTAATCTTAAAAGTAATTTCTCCACTAAAATTTGCCATAATTTATATTATTAGTTATACAAAAGCAGAAAGAAAAAGATTACTCGAATCTTTGAGAAATATCTCCACATTCTAAACCACCGTGCATCGAGTGTGTCGGTTGGTACGCATTGCGTTCTTGATGCTATACAAATTTACATTAAAATAGTTAAATTAGATATGTGGATAATCATTCAAAAAATAATTCTGATACAGGTCAAAAAGAGTTCTCTCCCGTTGAAAACCAACCACAGTTATCTGAAATTCAAAATTTTGGTTGGCTTGAAAGTAAAGATGATAGGGATAAATTAATTAATGATAAATATTTCAAGAAGATTATCGTAAATAAAATTTATGATGATAAGGACATACCTAAAGCAGTAATTAATCATACTGTTCTGAATGCTATACACATTTTAGGAAGATGTAATAATCCAAATTCATGGGAAGAAGGTAAAACTCCAACTGCTTGGAGAATAAAAAATACAAATCAATTTTATCAAAATAAACAGGGATTAGTATATGGTATGGTTCAATCCGGAAAAACTGCTAGTATGCTTACATTAATGGGGCTAGCTCATTCAGCAGGATTCAATTTTTTAATTTTATTATCATCAGACAAAGAATCTTTAAGGAATCAAACGCAAGAAAGAATCAATGAAACATTTAATCTTGCACAAACTGGTGAATTTGTACGATATGATAGTAATGGAGATTATATTGGTGCTGACACTAAAATCAAAAGTTTAACAAAACTACCTATGCCAGATTCTGATATAAATGGTGATTATCAAAAACAAACAAGAGAGATAATTATAAACCTTAAAATGGGTCAAACAATTATTGTTTGTATTAAAAAAAATGATCTTCAACTTGATAAACTTCTAAGTGATTTGAAAACTATCAAAAACGATGATGATAACTTATTTCAAAAGATTAAATGTTTAATAATTGATGACGAGGCAGATTATGCTAGTCAAAAGACTAGAAAAGTAGGAGGAATTCATGAAAAGATTGTTGATATTAGGAAATTGATTTTAAAAAATTCATTTGTACAATATACTGCAACCCCGCAAGCTTGCCTTGGTGCTGACCCAAAACTTTTAGTTGGATATCCAAAACATTTTCTATGGCTCTTAGATGTTTACCGTGACCCTAATACAAATTCTAATCCATCCTATTTAGGTCATAACGAATTCTTTGATGAATATGAAGAAGATTTGGTTACCCTGGTTGATCCAAGATCGTGGCCTCATTATCAAAAAATAAATGGTAAAAAGGTAGGAGTTATTGATTGGGATAATAATTTGAGAGAAAATGCAAAACTAAAAGATGTTGAGAAAGAAGCAATTGAAATATTTTTATCAAATAAAACAATAAGAGATAGTGTTTGCTCTTATTATAAGATCGCTATTGTTGACCACTTAATCACTTGTGCTATAAGGTGGTATAGGTTTTATAAAAAACAAAATCACACGGAATTACCCAGTAAAGACTTCATAAAACAAGATTATCCTCATCATGCTATGATATTTAATCTGGTTTATAGTATCAAAGAACAAGATAGTGTTTTACAATTAATTGAGTTATTGTTTAAAGATGTTAAAAATGAATTTTATGATTCAGATATTACATTGAAAAATAACATTTTTTATAAACAGTATAGGAAACAATCTATTAAGTCATTAAAGCTTGTAAAAAAGGAAATCCCAAGTCTAGAAAGTTTAAGTCACTTTATTGATAAAGCAATAAATATCTCAGGAGATAACATTGTTGGAACTCAAAGTTTTATATACCAATTAAATTCAAGTAATAATGGTTCAATTCTTCAATATGAGGATAAACACGCTGACAACTACACAAAAAAATCTGCAATTTTTATAGGAGGCCATATTTTAGGGAGAGGTTTAACTGTTAAGAATCTTTCAACATCATTTTTTATAAGATCTCAAGTTAAAAGTTTAGGTGATACAAATTTACAAATGTGTAGATGGTTTGGCCATAAAAAAAAGAATATTGATATTCACTCTTTATACATTAATTCCGAGAACCTCGAACTTTTTAAGTCAATCTCAAATGCTGACAATGAATTAAGGGAAGAATTTTGGCAAAGTATGCACACTAATCAACCAGCTGAATGTTTTATTATTAATCTTCAGTCTAGTGAATTATTTAATCTTACCTCTCCACCAAAAAGAAAATTTTTTAAAAAAGATAATGGTTCACTTGCTGGTCAAAATAGATATCTTGAATGGCCAAAAAAGCATTCCAAATTTGAAGAAAATTATAAAATTATAGATGATTTTTTATGTAATAGAGAATCAAAAGAAATGCATAGCAGGGCTGAGGTATATTTTGATGTAGAGGCCAGTGAATTTATAGATTTCTTTAAAAAACTCTATATAGAAGATTATTTAACTAATATAACACCAAAAAAATATATTCAATATTTAAATAGATATGAAAGTTCAATTCCTAAATTTAATATTGCTGTTTTTGGAAAAAATAATGAATTATTGAATCGTGAAAATAGTAATGGACATTTTATAAATTATAGAGGTAATACAAGACAATTAAATGACTATAAATTTATGGGTGATAAATGGATTGACATGGACAAGAAATTTCACCTAGATATTCAATCAAAAAGAGGATTTAAGAGGGATAAAAATAAAAATATACTCATTACTTTCTATAAAGTAAATCAGAATTATGAAAGTAGATCAAAGTATAAGGAAGATCCTTCATTGGTTGAGGAAGGAAAGAAATTGCCTCCACTAATACTATATGGAATTCACTCACCATTAGGGGGACCTACAACGATAGTTTTTAAAAATTCTCAGATGATTAAAGAAAGGGCGAAAATTGAAGAATTATGTGAAACATGGCAAAAAAATCAATATGATGAAAACTAATATTGATTCAATATTTCATAATCTTAGGATTCCGTCTTCAAATAATTATACATGTGAAAAATTTAACAATTCAAACCTTTGGATTGTAAAGGATGATGATGGCAGATGTGGGATCTTAATTGATAATGTAATCAACAATAAAAAGTTTAAGGATTATAAAAATCTTGAAATTGAGGAAATAAAATCTTTAAGTACAGATAGTATAGTTTTGAATAATGTCTTAATGGTTAGACACAATGATTCTATTATACCAAAACTTTTTTCAGAGTCATTGAACACATATTTTTCAATAAATCTTAAAAAAAAATATGATATTAAAGATTTACAAAATGCTCTAGATGAGATTGAAGCAATAACTAAAAGCTCAAGAGATAAACTTAATGAAATCGTGGGGGTTTGGGGGGAATTTTATATAATTCATTTTTTATTAATAAATTCATCATCTAACTTTCATAAGCATATAATTAACTCTTGGGAAAGCCCTGACGGAAGATCTTTAATCGATTTAACGTTAAATGTTTCAAAAATTAATATTGAAGTAAAAACTACAACATCGGATAATAGAATTCATCATATCTCAACGTTAAATCAAGTACAGCAAACTGAGGGGTTCAATGGGTTTTTAGCAAGTATTTGTATAAAGGAGGGTGAAGGATTATCTTGTTATGAGTTGAAAAACAATATAAACAAGATTATTGGTAACGAAAATGCTATGTTATTCAATCAAAGAGTAAAAATTAGAGGTGAATCACTATGTAATAACACAAATTTTTCATTTGTAATTAATAATGAAAAAAAACCTAAATACTTTAAATTTAGTGATGTACCAAAACCAACTATTGTTGATGATATTTTAAAAGTTGAATGGGATTTAATTTTAGAAAATGTGGATTTCATAAATGAGCATGAGATATTAGAGAAGATTAATCTCTCTTAATCTCTAACAAGCTCTTTCCTGTTCTTGAATGAGCATTTTTCCATTCAACTTGGAGTTTGAATTCTTTTAAATTTTCAAATTCTCTTGAGTATTTTAATTCAAATTCAACATAACTATCAAGTATATGTTTTTGGCAACTTATCTTTTTTTCAAGTATTGTATTGAAGTCTTTGTCAAACACCTCCCAAGTAGACTCTATTCTTGCATTATATGGTCTTTTAGATCTAAATAATACTTTCTTCGTTTTTGTTGGCCAATTATTTTTACTTATTAATTCGATATCTGGTCTTTCCAGGTATGAACAAATACCCATTCCAGGTTTTGACATATTAGTTTCAGGATTTTCACAGTGAATCATTTCGTATTTATGGTTTACACCATTTAAAATTGCATCAGACATCCATGCTTCAAGAGACCTTCTTGGACTTTCACCAGAACCTGAATATAAAGTTTTTAAATTACTATCAGTCCAGTCAACCCACTTAAAAACACTTAAAGCTTTATAAAAATCATCTTTTTGAATTATTTTTTTTTCATAATTATTATCTAAATTTTCTTGGGCTTTGTCTCGAACCAAACTGTAAATCTCAAGAAGAATTATGAAAGGGGTTCTCATTTGTATTAAACTTTTTCTATTATTGGTAATCTCTTTGGACCAGGAATTGGGTTTATTTTCATCCCAATCTTTGTGATTACAAATTTCTATCCAGGCCTTAAAATAATTATTAAATTCCTCATAAAAAATATCAAACTCCGTCATTTTTTCTTCTTTTTTTGATGGATTGCTTATCCAAACCCCCTTAATTCTGTCACCTTGATATTTATAACATTTGCTGTAAAATAAATCTCTTGAATAGTTAACCCATTGATCTGCATTAACTAATGTTGAATTTTTCTCATTTTGAGGTAAAAATTGAATTTGATTTTTAAGCACACCATCTTTTGCAAGTTTTGCAGCAATTTCGTACGATAAGATATTTGCTCTGGAATGCAGCCAATCATTACCCCAATTTTCTCTTTCAGCTGATCTAAGGTCTATTTCTCTATAATTTCTAAATTTTCTATTTGTATTAACAGAATCAATATTAAACCTATGCTGCATAAATAATTCATGAAGTGGATTTAATTTCTTTTGAAGAGTATTTATTTCAGCAAACACCTTTGCTGTTTCGTTTGCTCCAAAGTCGTTTGGAAAAATAATTATTGGAATTTCTATTTCCTTCTCAACACTTCTGTGAATACCCTTGATTCTGTGTTGTCCATCTATTAGCCATAAAGGTCTATATTCATAATATATTTTATTTCCTGCCTCATCTCTTTCTTCCTTTTCCATTCTATCTACATATTTATTTTGAAATTCTCCTCTATCCATTTTTTTTAAAAAAGAACTAAAATCAATTACTAAATCGTTATTAATAATTTTGGCTGAGTTAGTACTGTTTATAAATAACATAGGTGTATTTGCCACTATATTAGATGACTCTTCAATAAATTGCTCTATTTTTCTAACTCTGCTAACCTCAACCTCTCTTTGCCATTCATTAGGTTTATAGCTGTTATTCAAAATTCTACTGGCTGTGTCAGTAACTTTCATAATTGGAGGTAACGATGGCACATAACTTGTTTGTGCTATTTCTCTTACAGGAGCTGAAGAGATATAAAAAATTGTATTTTTTTGAATTATCTTTCTAAGTTTCCAAGTGGTTTTGGGCGGGGGGCTATCATATACAGTTGTTTGCTCACTCTCCCCTTTGTCAATATAAGATAGATGAAAAAATTTTTCATCATAGCCAGATTTAAATATTTGTTTTGTTTTATCTCTCCACTCACCCCAAACAATTGAATAATCTTTAGGTATATGTTTAATTGGTTCAATTTTACCTATTTCAGTAATTCTCACACCAAATTCTTGTATGTTAAAATTATTAAGCCAATAATTTATATTATCTCTATTGCTATTTCCTGCTTGGAAGTCATTTAGATGACTTATATCTATAGTTTTTATATTAGGTACATCTCCCATAAGTAAATCATCTAAAATATTTTTTAAATAATTTATCTCTTCTTCAATGTACTCTGAATCTTCAAAACTATCTTTTTTAATTAATTGGTAATTTAATTTTTCAGTTATTAATTCATATGATAAATTAAAATCATTCTTATCAAAAAATTGAAATTTCCTTTTAGGGGGTTTTTTTAATTTTGATTTTTGAACCAAGTTAATTTCAACTGCCTCAAAGCTTCCTCTCTTATTTTTTTCTAATTTAAATTTTACTAAATCTCCTTCAGCTGGATTCTTATAGCAAACCTCGGAGTAATAAAAGAGAAGATCTTCCATTGTTTCTGAGGATATTGTCCCAAAACTTTTTTCAAGTTTTTTAATCTCACCTTTAATTAAAATTTCCATAAAATTTAACTTGTTAATACAATTTATGAAATATTTTACCTCCACTACTAATCTTTATTTAAATTTGATTTATGAGTAAAAATCCTTTAACTGTTGTTGAATTATTTGCTGGGGTAGGTGGGTTTAGAGTAGGACTAGAAAGAACTGGAAGGTTTGAGGTGATATGGAGTAATCAATGGGAGCCAATGACCAAGACCACCCAACACGCATCAGATGTTTATGTAAAGAATTGGAAGACTAAAAAAGTAAAATTACCAGATGGAAGAAAAGTAGATTCTCATTCTAATATAGACATAGAAAAAGTAAAAACTAAAGATATTCCAGACTTTGATGTGTTAGTTGGTGGCTTTCCATGTCAAGATTATTCAGTTGCTACTAGTCTAAAAAATTCTAAAGGTTTAGAGGGTAAAAAGGGTGTCCTCTGGTGGAGTATAGAAAGAATAATTAGAGAGAAAAAGAACAAACCCAAGTATTTAATACTTGAAAACGTTGACAGACTCCTAAAATCACCTTCTAATCAAAGAGGTAGAGATTTTGCTATCATGTTGACGTATCTAAACAAACTTGGTTACATAGTAGAGTGGAGGGTTATTAATGCTGCAGAATATGGATCTGCTCAAAGAAGAAGAAGAGTTTTTATTATAGGTTATCATAAATCTTCAAGTACTTATAAGAAAATCAATAAAATGAGGCCCTCTGACTGGCTTGAACCTGACGGAACATTATCTAAGGCATTCCCAATTAAAGAAAGATCTGAAAACGATTTAAATACCTTCAAGCTTAATCATGGTTTACTATCTAAGAAATTTGATACAATAGTTGAGTATATTTCAAACAATTTTGGTAAAGATGAAAAAGTCTCTAAATTTAAAAACTGTGGAATATGTATAGATAATAAAGTTTCTACATTTAAAGCAATTCCAAATTATATAGGAAAACCTAAGACTTTAGGACACTGTGTAGATCTTAAAAAAAGGGTTGATGATTCATTTTATATAAATGAGGATAAACCAGTAAAACCTCAAGATTTTGAACAACTGGATGGAAGTATTATAAAAATAAGAACAGAAGGTGATAAATGGAGGTATCTAAAAGGTAGAAAAAATCAATTGAAAACTAATAGTGTATCAGGGTATCAATATAAATATGGTGAGGGTAAAATGATTTATCCTGATCCTACTGACGAGCCTTCAAGAACAATAATTACTGGAGAAGGAGGTCCATCTCCTAGCAGATTTAAGCATGTAATAGATACTCCTTATGGCAAAAGAAGACTAACACCAGTTGAGCTTGAAAAATTAAATGATTTTGATAAAAATCATACTAAGCTGGATGGTATTACAGATACTAAAAGAGCATTTTTTATGGGTAATGCCCTTGTGTGTGGAATAGTTGAAAAAATTGGAAAAAAATTATCTTTATAGTTGATGAGTGATAAAAGAACAAATAGGGTACAGCCTGTAAGATTAACTCCAAATTTCTTTCCTCTAGATATTCATAAGTCAATGTTTATAAATGATTTGATGATTACAATCCCTCAATATTATGCTGAATCATGGGGTAACGAAATTATGAATATGCATAATAAATATAATTTTAAATGGGAGGTTCAGATAAATTATTTTTCACCAAAAGAATTTGAAGAAAAAAAGCAAAAATTTAATTGTACTCTATTTTTATCATTTATCAAAAACAGAAGTAAATCTAGTTCCTATAGGTTGAAATGGGATAAAGAATTTGCTGTAAAATTAGCAGAGGATTATCCTAAGAGTTTTATTAGATCTTTAGAATTTCATATTGGTGATGAATATTATAAAAACTTAAAATTTACAGAGTATGATATCGGAGGCTTTAAAGAGCAGCTTCAAGTAAAGATTGATTGGAAAAACAATACTCCCTTGATAACAATAAAAGAATTTTTTAGAGTTAAAAAAGAGTCTCAAGGTTTCCCCATTATCTTTAAAGAACTAAGTTCCTATCTAATAGCAGATTATCTGCTGAGTTCTGAAGAGGAAGTTCTTAGAAGAATTCAAACTACTAAATGGAAGAAAAGAAATGAGATACACAAAGAGCTCAATGAAAATATTATATATATACTTTTAAATAGATCTAAAGGGGAGGTGTATTTTGGTCAAACTAAAAACTCATTATCTCAAAGATATCCATTAAATCAAATACATCACTCATTTCCTGATTGGGAAGAGTATTCTATAATTCAACTTCCAAAAGATACTTCAGAGCACACAAGGTTACTTATTGAAAGGGTTATGATTTCATTAGGAACAAAACTATTCCCAAACATTTTAACTGATGAAAAGCCCGTTCTTGATGTTGCTAAAACTATAAATTTGGTAAATAAAAAGAAATGAAAATAATCAGATATCATGATTACGGAATGGCATTAGATTCAATGCCCGATGAAAACGGTATAGTTTCTGACAATTTTTATTTTAGTTTATTTGAACTTGATAATGGAAATATCCTTTGTATCCATACTTATAAATCATTCAATAACAAAACAAAAACTTTTGAATGGAATGAATTTGGGTCAGTAGATAAAGATGGAAATGATATCCTTGTAGGACCTTACAGTATTTATTATTCTCAAGATTACATTTTTGGTGAAGATTTTTTTGCTTGGTTTGATAGAAGTTTGAATACCAAACATAACTATGATGAACTTAAATGGCCAACTCAACAAGAGAAGGACCTTGTAACAAATTTTTATGAGAAGAACATAAAACCTTTATATAATTAGCTACTTACCAATACAGAATATTTTTGTTTTTGTAAACCCTTACTATCATTGACTTAACAAGCAGTCAAACTTGTATCGCTACAATATCCTACAAGGATTATTAATAAAGGTACTTTTATCGTTGAAAATAAATAAGTTTAAAAACCTATTCCAAATGATATCCCAATTCCGGAAGAGTTAGAAAAATATAATTCGGGTATTAATGCAATTCCACCAGATATAAAGAAGCCCTGTAAACCAGCTTGATAATATGTTTTTCCATCATTTTGATAGGTGTTTAGATAACTATCTACTTCTCCAGAGGAATAGTCCCATATCTCAACTTCGTCATAATATGATCCAATTCCACCTTTGATATAGAGTTTATTTGAAAGTTTAATTCCAATTGTACCAGCAGCTACAATTTCATTAACAAAGACAAAGTCATTATCTTCCATTAGTTTCGAACCATAATGACCACCTATAGATATTTTATCAAAGAATAAATCAAGTCCAGCTGTGATACCACCATTGTATCCAACTGTAAGTCCAAGTGATCTATTCCCGCCTCTTTGTTCAATAGGGGTCGTCAAAAGTAATGCAATACCATAACCAGCTGCAGTCCACTCAGGGCTGTTATAATCGATATTAACAGACCCGGAATTGGCAACATCTCTTGCACCTTGAATTAAATCTAAATCAGGACCAATAGAACTATTATTTAAATTACTATTGGAGTCTAATAATCCAGTATAATCAACACCTACATTATTATCAATTATACCTATATCTGAATTAATGGATGGGAAATCATTAGTCACAGAAACACTTCCATCAGGATTTTTTGTGGCTGTTGCTGAATTAAGAGGATTAAAATCATCTGTCACAGTAATACTTCCATCAGGATTTCTTGTGGCTGTTGCTGAATTAAGAGGATTAAAATCATTTGTAATATTAAAAGTGTCTGTAAAGCTATTATATCTTGAAGTAAAAGATTGTAAAACATTAAAGTCATTTGTTGTTGTAACACTACCATCTGCATTTATACTCTCAGAGAATGATTTCAATGGGTCTTGATCATTTACATATGTATATGTTCCATCAGTATTTAAAAAAGCAGTCCAGGAATCTAATACATCATTTTGATTAGTAATTTTAAAATTACCACCAGGAAGTTTATTTATTCTCCAGCCTAAATCTTGTGAATACGTATTTAATGAAACCATTAAAGTCAACAATAATATAATTTTTTTCATATGCCTAATTTAATAAATATATATTGAACAATAATTTTCTAAGTTTTACATTTAAACTCAAATAATATAAATTAGCTGTATGAAGGTTTTAAGGATTTTCCTATTTCTTTTATCTACAAATATTTTAATTAGTCAGAATAATGAAGGAATTGAGATTTGTTTTCAACTCCAAGAATATGTAAATGAATTTACATCTGATAAAGATGCAGAATTAGCTCTCGATAAAATATTATTTACAATTGGAGCTTCTAAAAATTTTGTTCTGGTTCCTTGTGAAAAAATAAGCAATGCTGTTGCAATTACTTATAAAGGTGAAAGGTATATTCTCTATGATAAAAACTTTATATCTGAAATTTCAAGAAATACTAATGAATATTCAGGACTCTTTATCCTTGCTCATGAGGTTGGACACCATGTGAACGGGCACACAAGAGATTTTTTACTTTCAAATGTTTTGGACTCAGAGTCACTTGAAAAACAAAGAAATGATGAACTTGAAGCTGATGAATTTGCAGCCTTTATTGTGACTAAATTAGGTGCATCATTGAATGAAATCAATGAAGTAATTAATCTTATAGGTTCAGATAAAAACGATTTATTTTCTACCCACCCAGAGAGAGATAAACGACTTATTGCAGTAAAAAATGGTTATGATAAAGCTGAAAGTCAAAAAGAAGTCATTGTAGTTGATACAAATTCAAACAAAATCTCAAGTTCCAATATTTCAGACTCTTACAATAGTGCACTTGCTTACAACTCAAAAGATAGGCTACCTCCATATGAAAGGAAAGGAAAGAAAACATTAATTGGCAAAACCACCAAAGTTCAAAATTTTAGTTTATGGGAAAAACGATCTACTAAGGACCTTGAAGATTGGTTGAATGTACGTCCAGAAATTCTAAATGACCCTTTTAAATTAGAAGATGCATATAAACAAAGAGCAGAGATTAGAGTTAATTCATTTACAAAGGGGCAGCCTCTTGGTGATGGTTCGCAGAATCTACAGTTGTTTATAAATCAACAAAAACATAAAGTAAAACCAACGAGGTTTGAGCTTGCTGATAGATATAACCCATCTAACTTTGATATTTATTCAGAATACAGAAAATATGGATTCCAAGACCATTATTTTTTTAGAATTTTCATTAACAATTTTCTTGAAATGCCTAAATATCCAATTGGAGATAAATTGAATAGAAAGTATGCAAATTTTGAATACTTATTTGATAATGGTGTTAAAGGCTATATTACTGTTGGGTTATATGGTTGGACTGATGCTAACTATATTAACGAAGGCAGCAGTGAAGTATTTACTTCCAAAGAGAGCTATCCATGGCCATCAGAAATTGATTTAACAGAGTATTTACACCTATCAAAACATCATTTCAAGTCAATCATTACATTTTTTAATAATTTAAAAACTGCAAATACTCTCTATTTAAGAATGAGTGAAGTATTTAGCTTTAATGGCTATTCTAATGAGCAAAAAAAGATTTTTGACACTTCTAAATTAAGTTATGAGTTTCCGATTACCTTTAAATTTGACTTAAAGGGAAGCTCAAATGCTCTATCTCTTTCATATTGAAAAATATAAAAACCGGTTTTTGTAGATAATAAATATTTTGTATATTTAAATATAACTTACTAATTATCAGTTACTTACCAATACAGAACTTGGAGAATATTGACCCTAGTATATCCTGATCAATATCTATTTTACCAGTTATTATAGAAATATTAATAATAGCATCGTTTAGATCTATACTGAGTAAATCACCTGAAATACCATCTTTTAATCCGTTTTTGACAGAATCAATTGCTTTTAACGAGTTATTAAGAGACTCTAAGTGCCTAGAATTTGTGATAATTATATTGCTTTGAGATGATAGATTAAGATTCTTTGATATCATTTCCTTTAATTCTGATACAAGGTCACTGTTAAGAGCAGAAATACG
>MDTD01105589.1_pt1 | contig 13112 bp, 11 predicted proteins | sample 811221 | NCBI WGS metagenome assembly MDTD01 (sample SAMN05326646, study PRJNA326480) | marine metagenome | isolation source: seawater | place: Pacific Ocean: South West | collected 2011 | reverse complement strand
TAATATAATTATCACAAATATTAGTTAACATTTCAGATTTATCGAAGTCTCCGTATTCGCAAGGGCCATCTTTTTTTGCATCTGGATTGTAATTTAGCGCATTTGGATCCATACATCCTTTTTCTCTACAGCTAAATGCAAAAATAGAAACTATTCCCATTAGCAATGTTAACTTTGTTTTTGATAATATATTTGTTTTCATCTTTTATATACTTAAAAAAGTACCTGAGTTTCCTCAGGTACTTTTGATTTATTTGACTTAAATTATATTTTAAAGTTGATCTTTAACATCAGTTAAATTAAATGCCGCAGCAATTTGATCTATAACAGCATTGATAGATGGCACACTATTTGAAAAACCTACAAAATCTGAATCGATTTGAGTTAACAAGGCAGTAACATCATTTGTTCCCATTGGTGAGTTATTAACAAACTGAAGTCCATAGATAAATGCCCATGCTTCAGAAAGATAGTGATTAACTTTGTTTTGTGATTCACCAGCAGCAACTTTTTCTTTTGTGTCGTTTAGGTAATGAATTGCCATTCCAGCAACCATTTGTTGAGCAGCAGTTTCAATTATTGCAGCTTGAGCTAAAGCATCATCAGTAACACCTGCAGAAATTGCAGCTCTACCAGTTCTAAAAGCAGTTGAAATTGTTGTTGCACTACCAATTACTGACTCTAGAGTGTTGAATGCATATTTACCCCAGAAACGATCGGTACCTGATGTTGGGTAATCAGTTGCGCTTGTGAAGTATCCATAAGCTTCATCCCAATGGTGCTCCATTTCAGTGTAATGCTTTCCATTTGAAGGGTCAACTGCAGTAGTGTTGTCATCAGAAGCAATTCCAGCTAAGTAATTACCAGTCATTTGACTAACAAAACAAGCACTCATCAATCCTTTTTCAATTAACTGAGTCCATTCTTGTCCAGTTGCTGCTTGCAAGTAGTATCCAGGAGTTGTTGGAGGAGTTGCAGCTGCCGCCTCAGTCATCCAAGTTTCAAATTGTGATTGTACACCAGCATCACCTAAAGCAGTTTTGCTTTTAAGTTGTTTACCGTTTCCAACTAAATTTTGATCAGTCCAACCAGTGTAGGAATTATCATACATAGACAACAATATTGTTCCGTCTAATTGATTACTTCCGCCACTTGTATTAGCTGTTTTAAGATATGAAGTCATTTCGCCTAACATATCTAATCTAGCCGTTTGGCCACTGTAAGAAACTGTATTGTTTCCACTTGCATCAGTGAAAGTATAAGTTGATGGTACAGTATATGTAACTGGTGGTGGTGTTGTAGTGTCATCATAAGTACAACTTCCATCATCTTTTTCTGCTTCTGCATTATAATTGTTTGCTGTTGGGTCTGTACATCCTTTTTTCTTACAAGATGAGAACGCTACAACAGTAACTAAACCTAAGAGGATTATCTTTTTCATTTTTAATTAATTTGAATTTAAATAATAATTTACATTAATAATTGTGCAAAAGTATTTCATTAATATACTCTTGACAATACCATAAAAGTGGTATTATTTAAATTTAGTCTAAATAAATAGTGTTTAAATTTTTTCATTTTTAATTATTTATAAATTATAAGTTTAATTTTGCTGAATCATACTAACTAAAATGAGTAGCATAGAAAAAGATGATAACATTAAAAAGGCTAAAATATCCAGCTTTTTAACCATTTTTAAATACATGCGACCTTATATTGGTGTTTACCTAATAGGCTGGATATTTCTCGTTTTATCTAGTTTGGCAGGCTTGTTTTTTCCTTATTTATTGGGTAAATTATTAGGATCTTCAAATTCATCACTAAATCAGGAGGAATCATTTTCTTTATTATCACCAGAAACTATTAATGATATAACAATCGCTTTATTTATTCTTTTTGCCTTTCAAGCAATTTTCTCTTTTTTTAGAATTGTATTGTTTACAAACGTTACTGAAAACACATTAAGAGACATCAGAAACTTTGCTTTTAAAAGATTACTATTTATGTCGATGGATTTTTACAATAAGAGTAAAGTCGGAGAATTAACTAGTAGATTGTCTAATGATATTACACAACTGCAGGATACATTTAGAGTTACATTAGCAGAGTTTTTTAGACAGTTCTTTGTTGTTTTTGGTGGTGCTGTATTTTTATTTTTTATTTCATGGAAACTATCACTTATAATGTTTGCAACTGTACCAATTATGGCCGTTATAGCAGTTGTTTTTGGTAGATTTATAAGGAAATTAAGTAAAAATGCACAAAACTTCACAGCTTCTGCAAATTCTATTGTTGAAGAATCATTAACTGGAATATCAAATGTTAAATCATTTACTCAAGAAATATTTACACTAAATAAATATAAGGTTACAACTGATCAAATAAGAAAGCTAAATGTAAAAAGTGGATTGTGGAGAGGTGTATTTGTATCTTTTATAATTTTCTGTTTATTTGGAGCTATTATTTTTATTATTTGGAAAGGTTTGTTAATGACTCAAGGTGCCAATCCTGAATTATCCTCACAAGGTTTTTATCAATTTATATTGTTTACAATAATGATGGGAGCATCTGTTGGTTCGCTTCCTGATTTATACGCATCTATACAAAAAGCAGCTGGAGCTAGTGAGAATTTATTAGAAATATTAAATGGTAAAATTGAATCTAATTTTATTTCTGGTGATCAAAAAGTTGAATTTTTAGGAGCAATTAAATTTAAAAATGTAACATTTTCCTATCCACAAAGAAAAGATATAACTGTGTTAAAAAATATTACTTTTTCTATTAAACCAAATAATCACGTTGCTATTGTTGGTGCATCTGGTGCAGGAAAAAGTACAATAGCCTCATTGTTATTGCATTTTTATCATGAATTTGAAGGAGATATTACTTATGACGGTCTTTCAATAAACAAAATAGAAATTGAAAGTTTGAGAAAACAAATCGCTATAGTACCTCAGGAAGTTATTTTATTTTCAGGATCTATAAGAGATAATGTTTCATTTGCATACCCCAAAGCATCAGATGAAGAAATTAAATTGGCTTTAAAAAAAGCAAACGCATGGGAATTTGTAAATGAATTTCCTGAAAAACTAAATACAGAAGTTGGAGATAGGGGAGTTCAGTTGTCAGGAGGCCAAAAACAAAGAATCGCAATAGCTAGAGCAATATTAAAAAATCCTAAAATTTTAATTCTTGATGAAGCCACATCTTCGTTGGATTCTGAATCTGAAAAATTGGTTCAAGATGCAATGAATAAACTTATGGTTGGAAGGACTTCAATTGTAATTGCTCATAGGTTATCTACTGTTAGAGAGGCTGATAAAATTTTAGTACTTAAAAATGGTGATTTGGTTGAAGAGGGTTCACATGATTCATTAATTAAACTAAAAGGTTTTTACAGTAAACTAGTTGATTTGCAAAACATCAATTAGTAAAAAAATTATTCCCATTTAAACAAAGGTAAATTGCTCATTAATTCATGAACATTTTTTTTCGTTTGTTTGATTATTTCTTCATTTTGATTATTTTCTAAAACAGTATTGATTAAGTCAACAATATAAGAGATATCATTTTTATTGATTCCTCGAGTTGTAATTGCAGATGTACCTACTCTCATTCCTGATGTGATAAAAGGAGATTCTGTATCAAATGGAACCATATTTTTATTGACTGTAATCTCAGCTTTCTCAAGTGATTCTTCAGCAATTTTACCTGTAATATTTTTTGATCGTAAGTCAATTAGGATTGAATGGTTGTCAGTTCCACCGGAAATGATTTTGTAACCTTTTTCAACAAAACATTGAGCCATTATATGTGCATTTTCTTTTACAGCTTTGGTGTAATTTCTATACTGGGGCTCTAATGCTTCACCAAAAGCAACTGCCTTTGCAGCAATAACATGTTCCAATGGTCCACCTTGAGTTCCTGGGAAAACTGCTGCATCAAGTAATGATGCCATTGTTCTCAGATTTCCATTTTTCCATTTAATACCGAATGGGTTTTCAAAATTATGTCTCATCATAATTATTCCACCTCTTGGCCCTCTTAACGTTTTATGAGTAGTAGATGTTACTATATGACATTTTTCTAAAGGATCATTTAGTAAATTAGTTGCAATTAGTCCAGCTGGATGGGATATATCGGCTAATACAATAGCTCCTATTGAGTCTGCTATAGATCTTATTCTATCATAATCCCAATCTCGTGAATAGGCAGAAGCACCACAAATAATCATTTTTGGCTTTTCTATACTCGCAATTTTTTCCATTGTATCGTAGTCAATCAAGCCTGTTTCCTTATCTACTCCATAGAAATAAGGATGATACATTTTTCCAGAAAAATTCACTGGACTACCATGAGTTAAGTGACCTCCATGAGAGAGATCAAATCCAAGGATTTTGTCACCGGGTGTTAAACAAGCAAGAAAAACGGCTGCATTTGCTTGAGCTCCAGAATGAGGTTGAACATTTGCCCAATTTGCTCCAAATAGCTTACATAATCGATCAATTGCTAATTGTTCAACCTGATCAACGTTTTCACATCCACCATAATATCTTTTCCCTGGAAGGCCTTCTGCGTATTTATTTGTTAGTATACTTCCCATTGAAGTTAGGACTTCATTACTAACAAAATTTTCTGATGCTATTAATTCAATTCCATTGATTTGTCTTTGCTTTTCCTTTTCGATTAGATCAAAGACCAAAGAATCTCTTATCATTTAAGTTGTAGTTGATTTGCGTAATTGTATTGATAAATACGGTCTAAACCTTCTTTAAGAGTGGTAAGTGGCTTGTAACCCGTTAATTCCATGAGTTTTTCAGAGCTACCAACTCGCCTTTCAACCTCATAATCATATCTGTTTTTCGGAGCATCAATATATGTGATTTTAGACATTGAGTCTGTTGCATTTTTGATAAATGCAGCTAAATCATTGATATTCCATTCTGCTTCATTTGCTATATTTACTATATGACAACCATTGAGATTCATTAATCGAACACAAGATTCGATTGTGTCATCGATATAAGTGAAGTCTCTGGTTTGTTGGCCATTACCGAATACAGTAATTGGTTTATTTTCTATTGCTTGCTCAAAAAATCTAGGCACAACCATTCTGTTGTCTTGGTTAGAACCATATACATTAAAAAATCTAACAGAAATAACATTTAAATTTCTTTCTTCATGATGAGAGGCTAAGTATATTTCATTGTATCTTTTTGCCATTGCATATGATGTTCTAGGATCAACAAGTACTTCTTCAGTAAGTGCATTTTTAACAATAGCCGAGTGACTGTAAATACCGCTTGTTGATGCGTACATAATTCTTTTTACATTATTAATTTCAGCAGCATCAACAACATTTCTAGTGCCAATAACTTCTACATCCATAGTTTCTACAGGATTGTCAGCAACAATGTCAACGCCAAGAACAGCAGCAAAATGAAATATCATGTCAACACCCTTAGAAGCTTCAATAACTAAAGATCTATCTCGCACATCTCCTTTAATAAATAATAGCTTGTTAAAAGTATCTTTATCAAGTTTGTTTCCTCTTAATAGGGAGTCAAGAACAACAACTTCGTGTCCATCATTTACAAGTCTTTTAGCAAGGTTGCTCCCAATGAAACCTGCACCTCCAGTAATTAATATCTTCATAAAAAGAACTTTATTCGGTATAAATATTAATGCAAATATCGAAATTTTTCTACATTTTAATAAATTTTATGGTTTAAATATTTATTAATTAACAATAATTGCAACTATAATCCTAGTTATTTAATTTGTTTTAATTGTAAATCTTTACGAGTTTTATTTAAAGATGTTACCTTAATAAAAAAGTATTTAATTTACCTTTAAATTAGAGCATACACAAAGAATAAAATTAAATTTGTTAAACATATTGTATAAATTTAGTTCAAGTAAAATATGAAGCCTGTAATACTAGTTACAAATGATGATGGAATATACTCTAACGGAATTCATTCTATTATAAATGTAGCTATGAATTTTGGAGATGTCGTAGTTGTTGCTCCTGATAAACCACAATCTGGAATGGGGCATGCTATTACCATAAATAATCCCCTCAGATTAAATAAGGTGAATTTAATTGATGGTGTTAAATCTTATTCCTCTTCAGGTACACCAGTTGATTGTGTTAAGTTGGGTATTTTTGAAATATTACAAAAAAAGCCGGATTTATTAATATCAGGGATCAATCATGGTGAAAATACATCGACTAATGTATTATATTCTGGTACAATGTCAGCAGCTATAGAAGGGGCCATGGAGGGTATTCCTTCATTGGGTTTTTCTCTTGCAGATTTTGATTCTAATGCAGATTTTGAAGCATCATCCATTATCGCTTCAAAGATCATTAAAAAAGTTTTATCTATTGATTTCCCCAAAAATTGTTGTTTAAATGTTAACATTCCAAAATTATCATTTGATGATATCAAAGGGATTAAAATATGCAAACAAGCCAATGCTTTTTGGAATGATCGATTTGAGAAAAGAATAGATCAATTCGGAAATGATTATTATTGGTTGTCAGGTGAGTTTTGTGATGCTAATCAGGATAAAGAAACAGATTTATTTGCCATTAGAAATGGCTATGTGTCTGTCGTCCCTACTCACTTTGATATGACTGCTAGTTATTTAATAGAAAAAGTTAAAAGTTGGAAACTATGAAGAGGAATTTAAAGTTGATTTATGGACTGTTAATTGGAGTGTTTTCACCCATTTTATTTATCCCATTGTTATTAGCTATTATAGCTGAAGTTCAATATTTTGAATTTAATTATTTATGGGATCAATTTTTAAATTTACACATTATTAGAAGCAAGTATCTATCACTATGTTTGTTATCAAATTTAGCTTGGTTTTACCTATTCTTAAATAAACAAAATTATCAAATTGCAAGAGGAATTATTGGTGGAACCTTATTTTATATACCATACATTTTGTATGTGAATTATATATATTAAAAATGAAATTATACATAATTGCAGGTGAGGCATCTGGTGACCTTCATGGTTCAAATTTGATTCGATCGATCCGTTCTGAAAATAGTAATATTGATTTCAGATGTTGGGGTGGAGATAAAATGAAAAATGCAGGAGGTAATGTCGTAAAACACATTAATGAACTTGCATTTATGGGTTTTATAGAGGTCTTAGTAAATTTAAAAACAATTTTAAGTAATATATCTTTTTGTAAATCTGACATCGTTGAATATGCTCCTGATGCAATTGTTTTGATAGATTATCCAGGCTTTAATTTAAGAATAGCAGAATGGGCAAAAAAAAATAAAATTCCTGTTTACTATTACATTTCACCTCAAATTTGGGCTTGGAATCAATCAAGAGTTCATAAAATTAAAAGGTGTGTTGATCAGATGTACACAATTTTACCATTTGAAAAAGAATTTTATAAGAAATTCGATTATGAAGTTGATTATGTAGGGCACCCCTTAATCGAAGAAATTTCAAAGTTTGAAAATTTAAAATCAATAAAAAATGATTTTCATGAAACAAATGGATTTTCAAAAAAACCAATTATTGCATTGTTGCCAGGAAGTAGAGTTCAAGAAATTCGCACCAAGCTGCCTATTATGTTAAAAGCTGTGAAGCCATATAAAGATTATCAAATTATTGTTGCTGGAGCACCCAACATAGAAAAAAGTACTTATAAAAAATTTGGACTTAAAGATCAAAATATTATTTTCAACAAAACATACGAATTGCTATTTAATTCTAAGATTGCAATCGTTGCATCCGGTACAGCTACATTGGAAACTGCATTAATAGGAGTCCCTCAAGTTGTTTGTTACAAAGGAAGTTGGATTTCATACTATATCGCAAGAATGCTCATAAAAATCAAATATATTTCATTGGTCAATTTAATAATGGATAAAAAAATAATAGTAGAATTAATTCAAAATAATTGTAATCCTATTAAAATTCAGAGAGAATTAAATAAAATCATGACTGATAAAAAATATAGAAACCAGATGCTTTCTTCATATAAAGATCTCAGATTATTATTAGGTTCAGTTGTTGCAAGTAAAAAAGTTGCACAATCATTGATAAAAAGATTAGAAAATAACTTAAATGCTTAAACTGATCTTTTTTTATGGGGCTTTATTTTATTGTTCTATTTCTAATGTGTTTTTACAGGATTTGAAAATTAAAATCTTTAGTAAGACTGATATTAATAAGGTCTTTTTTCACAACTTTAATGGGTCCTATTCAATATATGGTGATTCATCTTATTTATTTTCTTTAAATGCCAACCAATCAATTGAGATTTATAAATCTGATCATAAATTAACACTTAATTTTAATAAAGTTAATATTGGTTTATTTGATAAAATTAGAGTCATTCAAGATTCTTTAAACTCTTCTATTAATATTTCAGTTTTTAACAATAAAGAATTAAGTAAAAGAATATATAAAGGTGATTTTGAATTGGCTATTGATAATAATCATTTGAAGATTATAAATAAAATAGATATGCACAATTATTTAGCAGGTGTTATGCTATCCGAAGTTGGTGAAAGGCGTGATTCTGAATATTATAAAGTTCAAGTTTTAATTAGCAGAACTTATGCTTTAAAAAACATGAAACGACATATAAAAAATGGTTTCAATCTTTGTGATCAAGTACATTGTCAAGCTTATTATAAATCAAATACAAGTTTTAAAAATAACATAGATGCCGCTGTATATGCGACAAAGGACTTGGTGATTATTGATTCTTCCAAAAAATTAATAGGTTCATTTTTTCATGCCAATTGTGGGGGGCAGACAGTTGAACCTGACCAGGTTTGGAATAATAAGATTTACTATTTAAAGTCATTTAAAGATACTTTTTGTATAAAAACAAGACAGGCTAATTGGGAGAAAAAAATTTTAAAAAATGAATGGTTGGCATATTTTAAAACAAATTATTTTTTACCCGTTAATGACTCAGTCATGAAGACACTGATCTTGAATTTTAAACAACCTTACCGAAAAACATTTTTTATTGATCCTAAATATGGAATACCATTAAGAGATATCAGAAAAGACTTTTCATTAAAATCTACATATTTCAGTTGCTTTCAAAATAATGATTATGTAATACTAAGAGGACGTGGCTTTGGACATGGTGTTGGGCTATGCCAGGAAGGAGCCATTGAGATGGTAAAAAATAACTACACGTTCAGTGAGATTATAAGATATTATTACCCAGGAACTTCAGTAATTAATCGACAAAAGATTGATTAGTTATCGTTATTTTGTTTTTTCTTTGTTATTACAAAAATATCTTCATTTTCACGTTTGAAAAACTTTTTTTCTCTAGCAAACTTTTCAACTCCTTCTTTTGTTTTTAAGTTTTTTAATTTCAAATTTAGGCTGTCAATATTTTTTGTTAAGAGCTCGATTTTCTCATTTGTTTTTCTGATTTCATTTTTTTTCTTGAATAGGTATAAAATGTCAGAATCACTTAAAATGAATGTATATATTAAGAACAGTGTGAATGTTAAAAAGAACTTGTTTTTAAATAACGAAAAGAATTTTTGCATAATTCAAAATTAGCAATCAATATCCAATCATTTGAAAAAAACATAAAGTGTTATTCAATACCAAGTGTTAATAGAAATAAACTATTCACATTGATTAAAGTCATTTGTGAAGAAATCATGGAATTCATCATTATCTAATAAGTAACCTGAAACTTTCTTTAAAAGTAAACACGGTTTTTCAATTTCTCCTTTTGATTTTAAATAATTACAATAATCAATTATCCCAATTATTAAGATTGTCTTGTCAGTTTCCGTATATGTTTCTAGATTATCTAATGATTCAATGTCATTTTGAATGCTTAACATTAGTTCTTTGACTTTGTCTTTTAGTTTTAGTTTAACATAACATTTTAGTAATATGAATTTAGGGCCAAGTGTGTTAAATGAAATTTTCATATATTTACTCATGACAGACTCTGCCTTTTTATATTCTGCCTCTGTAGGTTTTTTGTCGTTTATTAATATAGCTTCAAGGATCATCTCAATACCTTCCTCTTCGAATATAAAGCCTTGGAATTCTTGGAGATATTCATTGAATCTGAAATCTTGACTAATAATTCCATTATAATCATATTTAACGGCCTTACTTAGGGCTTTCGTAGCATCTTTAACTGCATTTTTCCATTTTGCATCAGTTTCTGAAAGACCAGATTGCTTAATTTGATACAATCCTCTTGATAGCCATAAGTAGGGTATAGGGTCTTTTTTGTATTTGTCATTTAATGTGTATTTTTCAGCAGATTTCACAAGTTTTTCATAGTTACCATCAGAATAATAGTTGTTTAAACCATAATTCCCTATTACTGAAATGTAATTTTTTTTAGAAATCTTGGCACTTTGTTTTGTTTCAGAGTTTTTAACACTTAAAGCAACACTATAATGGCCAACTGTTTTGAATACTATGTTAGGATTTTCATCAGTTAAATCACTCCCTTTTTCAAAATCCCAATTTTTTCCTTTTTCCCCTCCACTGACTTTCCATTTATAGACTAACTCACCTGTTTTATCTGAACTGTTGTTTGTGAATTCAACAACAGAATTAGCTTCTACAAGTCTTTTATCACATGTAAAATCAGCTTTTGGTGGTTCAGGTGTATCTTGGGCATATGTCGAATAAGATATAAGGCTTATTACTATTGTTATTAGGTATAGAATTGGCTTCATAATGATTTTTTGAGAGTTTTGTTTTCAATAACTGTGCCTAAATTTAAAAAAAATGTTTTTATTGATTTGCACTTTTAATAAGAAGTTCAAGAATATGACAAGCTGAATCTGATATTTTTGTGCCTGGTCCAAATATTCCAAAAACACCACATTCATATAAATAATCATAATCTTGCTGAGGTATCACACCGCCAATTACGACCATAATGTCTTTTCTGTTTTGTTTTTCAAGCTCATTAAATACCTCTGGAATTAAAGTTTTATGCCCTGCAGCTAATGATGAAATTCCTAGGACATGCACATCATTTTCAATGGCTTGCTTAACGGCTTCTTTTGGTGTTTGAAATAAAGGGCCTATATCAACATCAAAGCCTATGTCAGCAAAAGATGTCGCTATTATTTTAGCGCCTCTGTCATGTCCATCTTGCCCCATTTTGGCAATCATAATTCGAGGTCTTCTTCCTTCAAGGTTCGAAAACTCTTCAGTAAGCTTAAGTGCTTGATTGTATTTTTGATCTGCCATAAGTTCCTTTGAATAAATTCCACTGATTGATTTTATTGATGCTGTATATCTTCCAAATACATTTTCAAGTGATTTAGAGATCTCTCCTAATGTACATCTTTCTCTAGCACATATTACTGCTTTTTCTAATAAATTTTCATTACTGCTAGTAGCAGCATTTTCAAGGTCAGTTAGTGATTTTTTTACTTTATCATTGTTTCTTGAAGATTTAATTTTATCAAGATTGTTTATCTGTGAATTTCGAACTTTAGAGTTGTCTACATCAAGTATATCAATATCATATGATTCGTTTGATTGGTATCTGTTGATACCAACAATAATATCTTGCTCTGAATCAATTTTTGCTTGTTTCTTCGCTGCTGCCTCCTCAATTTTCATTTTGGGTATGCCTGTTTCAATAGCTTTTGCCATCCCTCCTAAATCTTCAATTTCTTGAATTAACTCCCATGCTTCTTCAATCAATGAATTTGTTAATGATTCTATGTAATAACTACCAGCAATTGGATCTATAAATGAAGTAATCCCAGTTTCATTTTGTAAGTAAATTTGAGTGTTTCTCGCAATTCTAGCTGAAAATTCTGTTGGTAATGCAATGGCTTCATCTAATGCATTTGTATGAAGAGATTGAGTGCCACCAATAGCTGCTGATAAGGCTTCGATACAAGTTCTGGTGATATTATTAAAAGGGTCTTGTTCGGTTAAAGACCATCCAGATGTTTGACAATGGGTTCGGAGAGCTAATGATTTAGGGTTATCAGGTTTAAACTCTTTAATCATCTTGGCCCATAAAATTCTTCCAGCTCTTAGCTTAGCAATTTCCATATCATGACTCATTCCAATAGCCCAGAAAAAACTTAATCTAGGAGCAAAATCATCAATATTTAATCCAGCATTAATTCCTGTTCTGATGTACTCTAATCCATCAGCTAAAGTGTATGCCAATTCAATTGCATTTGTAGCTCCAGCCTCATGCATATGATAGCCTGAAATTGAAATTGAATTAAATTTAGGCATATTTAATGAAGTATATTTGAAAATATCAGCAATGATTCTCATAGATGGCTTAGGTGGATATATATATGTATTTCTAACCATAAACTCTTTGAGTATATCATTTTGAATTGTTCCAGAAAGTTTATTAGTAGAAACACCTTGTTCTTCAGCAGCAACTATAAAAAATGCCATGATTGGTATAACAGCACCATTCATAGTCATCGAAACTGACATTTTATCTAATGGGATACCATCAAAAAGTTTTTTCATATCCTCAACAGTGTCAATGGCAACACCTGCTTTACCAACATCTCCAATAACCCTTTCATGGTCTGAATCATAACCTCTGTGCGTAGCAAGGTCAAAAGCTACTGATAATCCTCTTTGACCAGCTCTAAGGTTTTTTCTGTAAAACTTATTTGATTCTTCAGCAGTAGAAAATCCAGCATATTGACGAATTGTCCAAGGTCTTTGAATATACATTGTTGCATATGGTCCGCGAAGATATGGCGCAATACCAGAAACATAATTTAAGTGACTTAAATTTTTAATTTCGTCTTCAGTATAAAATTCTTTAACTACAATTCCTTCTGCAGTCTTGTACTTTTCTTTGGAGAATAATTTATTTTTATTTAATCCACTTAATTCTTTGACAATGTATTTTTTAAAATTAATTCTGTTCATGATCTCAATGAATTTTCGAAATTTAAATAATTCATGCCTAAATATTGATTAGGTTTAATATGTACTTTTTGTTCAACATTGTCCTCTTTAAAAGCATTAATCCCTATTAATAAAGCTTCATTTTCTTTAATTTGTTTGATTCTTTGTTTTGCTCTTTTTAAAATTTTATGAGAAATAAAAGAT
>MDTD01000390.1_pt1 | contig 13112 bp, 7 predicted proteins | sample 811221 | NCBI WGS metagenome assembly MDTD01 (sample SAMN05326646, study PRJNA326480) | marine metagenome | isolation source: seawater | place: Pacific Ocean: South West | collected 2011 | reverse complement strand
TTACTGAGTTCGATATACATCACGAGGAATACTGCATAGAGAACTAGCAGTGATTTCTGGCCTCCTTCGCTATCTGGGAGTAAACTCAAATCAGTACCGAAGGTCACAGCACTGGCGGCGAAACGTAAGGAAATTAGGATGAATAGCACATATGATGCAAGTAAGAACCGGGAATCTCGCTGAAAGACACCCCAGAATCCAGTGCCGATACTTCCAAGGATGATTATTACGTGAAAGGCAGTACCGATCGCGGGAACTCCAAGTAGGTTACCTAGGGCAAACCAAGGAGTTCCAGCTTGTGGCGTCACAACATAGGTTAGAACAGCAAGAACGACCATTGCCCCTCCGCTCGCGAATTGTAGGTTCTGAACATTCTTTGCTGCGGGTAGAAATTTCATCTTCGGTACGAGAGGGCCACCAAACAGGCTCTCAACGAATGTAGGGATGTGTACTTCTGGAATTGCATCCTTTGGAATTTCAGTAGAAGATGTCACTCGTCCAGCTGCCTTCTTCCGTGAAGGGGCTCCCGATCGCACGGTTTTACCGTCGTAAAGGTGAGAGGTGTCATTGCTTGCAGTCATTTCATCACCTCAGAATCCTCTTGCTCCTGCAAGAGCAGTCGACAGAAGCATATCTGGCTCCCAGTCCATAACATTCGCACCAAGGCCACGCAGTTCACTGATTAGGATGTCACGTTCGGTCTTCAGTACCTCATATCCGGTTCGGTCTAACCGGCGTGCATCGAACTCAAATTCAAGACTACTAGGTGATAGGACTGTGACATCAAATTCACGAGCACGGAAATCACGTATTGCATCAACGACAGTGGGGTCATCCTCAAGCGGGCTGAGAATAATGATTGGACTGCCCTTGTTGATATGAGGCATTATTCGGTTGGTAACGACTTTGAGAGGCGTGTTGCCACGAGCCATAGCCCCAGCAAGTTTGGTGAGGAGGATGTATAGCTGCTTCTTTCCAGTATCTCGATCGACACTAAGGATTTCATCACCGTAGATGACCAGGCCAACAGAGTCGCGACGAGATAGGAAATACTGTGCGAGGCTTGCTGCGGCTCGTGTACTGTAGACTAGGGAGTTGCGGCTGACAGGACCAGTCTCAGCAACAGAGCGGCTGTCAATAATCAGAATAATATCGGATACAGCGTCGCGTTCAAACTCATTTACCATCATCTTACCTGCTCGTGCCATTGCCTTCCAGTTGACCTTCCTCATCGGGTCCCCGGGGATATACTCACGAAGATTGTAGAAGTTAGATCCCTCGCCAGGTTGGCGAATATTTACTGCTCCAGTGAAAATCTTGGGCACCTTGCTCTTGACGAAAGCGTCCTTGACATCTTCCATCTTAGGAAATACAAGGAAATCATCGTAAAGGTGAATCTCTTTCTCTCGGTGGAATAGGCCAAAGGTATCCTGCACGCGAACTGCGACAGGTCCAATGGTGTAGAATCCACGTAGAGGGCACTCGAGTGTGTACTTCAATTCCGTTTCTCGGCGTCCACCGAGCTCCATTAGGGCATAGTTTGCACCTTTCTTGACACGCATGACTTCAGGGACACTATCGCGAACCTCAAGAATCTTTGAGAGATTGGATAGATTTTGGATTCGAAGTGTGATATCGATGTCACTGTCTTCAAAGACGCGTGCCTGCGAGAGTTGACGCATAGCGTTCAGGTTACGGAACTGGACACCTTCATCGAAATCTTGGTCCTCCATTCGTCGTCCTGTAGCTGCCACATCTGCGTGTGATGTACGGAATGCAGCATATGTCAGGAATGACAGGAACACTACTGCGACAGTTACCAGTTGTTGATTCCTGAGGACGAGGCCTAGAAGATATAGAGCGGCAGCCAGTGATGCGAACATCGCAGACTTTCTGCTCCACGCCAAGTCAACACTCTCCAGGAATCTGAATCCTCTGATTCATCCTCAAACTGTAGGTACTGGGACCTGTCGTAGAATGTCGGTGACGACTTCTTGGGTCTCCAGTCCCTTGATCTGGTGTTCGGGCTTTAGGATTAGACGGTGAGATATTGCAATTGGTGCCACTGCCTTGATCTCGTCAGGAGTTACGAAGTCGCGACCACGTAGAGCAGCTGCAGCACGGGATGTCTTGAGAAGCGCCTGCGATCCACGAGGAGATGAACCAACGAGGACGCGTGGGTCTTCACGAGTTCGCGCAACAATCTCGACCATGTACATGCGTACGGCAGGGTCAACGTAGACATCTTCGCAAGCCTGCTGCATGGCAACCACGCGAGCAGGGTCGGTGATTACATCAACATCGACGGCGTCCTTCTTTCGGGTGATTCTGCGAGCAAGAATTTCATCTTCATCGGCACGGTCAGGGTATCCAACACTCATTTTGAACATGAAACGGTCAAGCTGTGCTTCAGGTAGAGGGTAGGTTCCCTCCTGCTCGACCGGGTTCTGAGTTGCCATTACGATGAATGGAGATGGAAGCTTGTGGGTCACAGTTCCGATAGTCACTTGCTTCTCTTGCATGGCTTCAAGAAGAGCAGCTTGTGTCTTTGGAGGAGCACGGTTGATCTCGTCAGCAAGAAGCAGGTTACAGAAAATTGGACCTGGCTTGAAGGTGAACTCACCCTTCTTTGCATCATAGATGTTAGTTCCCGTGATATCTGCAGGAAGTAGGTCAGGTGTGAATTGAACACGCTTGAAATCGCAACCGAGAGCATCTGCGAAAGTGTTCGTCATCAATGTCTTCGCAAGTCCTGGATAATCCTCGAAGAGGAGGTTTCCATTCGATAGGATATTCACCATGACATTGTCGATAACGTGTGACTTACCGATGATGACTTTTTGCACTTCTGCGGAAATAGCTTGAGAAATCTGACCAACGGCAGCGAGGCGTTCACGCACCTCGGGACTACTCTGGTGGCGTGGAGCAGGAGCCGGAGCAGGTGCAGCAGGAGCAGGTGCAGGCGCCGCAGGAGCGGGCGCAGGTGCAGGTGCAGGAGCGGGTGCTGCAGGGGCGGGTGGTGGCGCTGGGGCGCCGGCATTCGGTGGTGGTGGGGGTGCTGCCATGTTGATTCACTTTCCTTTCAGGTTTTCACTTCTTCCCCCACTTGCGAATCGCGATTAGAAGCTCGCGTAGCTCTTGGGGGGAGTAGGTTCTCGAGGTGCTGTAAGCAAGTTCGACAAGTCTTGGGTCGCCGATCATCTGCTGCACCTCAGCAGGTGACTTGAGTGCCATTTGGTCACGAGTCAGGTCGTAGAAGACCCGAACCTTCGCAAACAGAGCTTTCTGAACCCGCTGTCGGTAATCGCTTGAGTTGACTTTCGTGGGTCTTTCTCGAAAGCGTGTGAGGTCGAAAACATGGCGCCAGTTAGCTTTCTCTGGAACGACCATGATGGATACAAGCAGAAGTAACCCGAGATTCAAGATAATCAGCCACTTAAGGAAATTATCCGATGTGAGCAGGACGATGGTACTAATTGTCTCAATGAACGGTTGTGATGCTACACCCGTAACGTGTCGGCTTTCATCGAATACTATGTGAAAATTACTTCGCAATTTTTCTGACTCAGCAAGGTTACTGTTGTCAAATTCCATCATATCCCAAATTAGTGTGTGAACATACTCGTAATTTCCACTCCAAGTACCACCGGATATATCGCGTTGCCAACATGTGGCTCCTGCACAGTTGGCGTCGAGACCAACCTCTTGTGCACGCTCAAGAGTCCAGTATTGGTTAGAGAACACTTCGTCATCCGCGAAGAATACGATACTACCTGTAACTGCAAGTTCACCATATTCGCTACCTGAACCAGTGCCTCGGAGCTTATCCATGGCGATAATTCCAGGGTAGTCAATTCGGACACTGAGGGCAATATCTCCGGGAGCATCATTTTCGACATTGCCTTCAGATCCATCCCCAAGGATATCGATGAATGCACCAGGGGATGCATATGAAAGGACATTTACGTCGCGTTCAATGTAATCGTTTGATTCAGGATCATCGGACTCAAGTCCTCCAACTTGGATACCACTTGGACCACGATACATCACGGGCATTCTACAAGAATCGAAGGTACGCGTGTTGAGGTCAGACGCAGTACAACCTGTAGAGAGTTCACCTTCTTGCATTTCAGAGACATCCTTGTTGAAACTATGTAGTCCCCATACATTGGTTGGATGCCGTTCAATATCGCCGTCCTCATTCACGACCTCGTATACTTGATCATTGTCAAACAAGGGGTCATTGTAGTAGGTTAAGCCGAACTTACCTGCGAGAACATTTGCATTCTTGTTGTCTGATGCAACGATCACTTTGCCTCCTTCTTCGGTTACGAACTCAAAGATTGCTTGTGCTTCTGTCTCACCAATGGGCTTCTCCGGAGCGATGACCATCAGAAGTGTCCGGTGAGGATTCTGCCAGTCGTTGACTAGCATAGGTGTCGAAATTGTGTTGCCCATTACGTACCCTAGGCCAGTAATGTCAGCAACTTCACCGTTACCTAATGTGGCTCGAACATCGGTAATCTGGCCAGCACCTTGGGATTGGTCATATGCACTGTATGCAGTATCTTTGCCTGCAGCGAAAGCCATTGGGAGCATTAGGACGAGTAGAAGTGTGGCTGCTAGGGCGATGGCGATGACGAGGTTGAACCTACTTCCTTCGCCTTCGCTCGTGACCATTTCCAATTACCATCCTTTCTTCTTTTTTCACGCCTCAGACTGAAACGCCTATCCTCTCCAACCCGGTTCCACGCATATATGTTGTCCATCGTTGGATGACGTTTAATCGACGGACGTCCCTTCATTATGGCTTATATTTGCGGTTCGAGGCCACGCCGAATGCAAGAAGGCTGGACAGCAACAGATAGAATACGCCCGGAGCGGGGACATTCGTTTTGGTCACGATTGTCGGGTCGTTTGGCGAGTCATCTTCAACATCCTCTGAAGGTTCGCCTCCTACGACCTCGATTCTGACCGTTGTTTCAACCCATACTAGCGTATTCTCTGACTTGGATCCATGTGAACTAATCCTAATGTCAATATCACATGCACGCGGAGGATGTGCTGCTGAGATATCAAGGATGATTCCCAACTTAGCCGTTCCAGGGTTTTGATCCATTTGTGGTTTCAGCACTTTCTCCAAATCTGAACCCTCATCCACTGAAATGCTTAGTAATGGGCAATCATCTTCGATTTCTACATCTCCAATTCTGTCATCGCTATTGCCGTGATTCGTAACTTCAAGATCGAAATCTATGATTGTGCCTGAATTGAATTCTAGGGCGACGGTGGGGTCTTCTACCATGAGCAGGTAGATTCTCGGTATGCGTATATCCACTTCATCACTACGCGCATCCCCTGAACCGATCGGCGTTCCAGCACGCGATTCTAGTGTGGCTTCAATCTTCAAAGAAGCAGCCAATCCTGCGGTATTTGATATGACATCTACGCCTGTAAGTTTTACAGTGAAAGTTTCGTTTTCTCCAGCTCCGATGCTCTCTTGACTAGGTCCATCACTAGACGCGTTGAATGGTGATTCGTAGTCAATAGCCACTTGTATGTCGGTTAACCCTGTATTTTCAATAAAGAACTCAACGGTTACCTCGCCTTCAGATGAGAGGTCATAGTCAGGCCCGTTACTAGGCTCGATGATTGTCAAGTCCCAACCGAATGGGTCTGAAGGAATACCCGGTTGTGCGCCAATAATTGTGGCGAGCAAGGGTGCGATTAGTAGGAGTGTTAGCAGGCGTGGTCGCATCTAAAATCACATCCATGTGCCCTTCAAAGCACGCTTAGTAAGCACTCTGAGCATCTTTCGTCTGTAGGCCGGCGGGAAATATGTATTGTTTACAGGTTTGACTTCTTTCCTGATTGCCTCAGCAATCTCGACAGCAGTAGATTCGCCATTCCAGTTTGCTAAGCCTACTTGAGCCTGCTCTGAGTGGATTCTCGGGATCGATTCGCATGCTGTGGTCGCAATTCTAAGTGTGCTGAGGCCAGTAGCATCACGTTTCCATGCCGTCGCAACACCAGCTTCTGGGAAGTCCCAAGATTCGCGTAGACTGAGTTTTTGATAGTCGCCGTTTAGGTCATTGGACTCCTCTGGGATGCTGACATGAGTGACGAATTCACCGGGCTTCAAAACATTACGAGTCATTCCATCGAGAGCATAGAAATCTGCGATTGACATTGACCTGACTCCATCTGATCCGGCGAGATGGATTGTAGCATCGAGTACCATAAAGCATGGCGCAAGATCGCCCTGATAGGTCGCTACACAGAGAGTGTTTTGATTTGGAATAACTCGGCAATCTGCTTCAGTATCACAGTCGCATTTGTGGCACCATTCGATGGATCTGCGCCAATCTTCAGTTTGATTGTACCAAAAGCAGCGTGTATCGAGACATAGATTTCCTCCCACAGTTGCCGAGCGCCGAATCAAGGTGCTTGCAATGGTCCCTGCTGCCTTTCTCAGTAGTGCGTGGGTAGGTCCATGCTCAAGGTCGTGCAAACGAACCATGGCGCCGATATGGTATCTATCGTGGCGTGTCAGTTCTTCGATAGAAGCCAAAGAGATGACATGTGGCTTCGTATTGATGTGCCATTTGTAATTCGCGAGAAGGTCAGTACCTCCTGAAACCCAATCAAATCCTTGATTTCTATTTTCTAGGTCAGCAGCGAGGGAAACTGCTTCTTCGATTGTCGTCGGACGATGGAGTCGGAAAGGGGGTGTCTTCATGCATCATCCCCCCTATGTCGACGTTCCACATGTGACCATGCTCTAGCAGCACGCTTCTTCGGATCAGCTAGATCTTCAGGTGTTGGAGTTACAGATTCTCGCCAACCTTCCGATTGTTCTGTAAGGGGGCGATCAGGATCAAATCCGAATAGAACCCCGTTGACGTAAGAACTACGATCCTTCAACAAATCTCTTTGTAAGTCGCGGTGAGAATGTTCTTCCGCTCGAGATTCAAGTTTATTTTGGAGCGGTGAAGGCTCAAAGGATGGATTGGGCAAATCTAGAGGGTCTTTGATGCCTAATTTCCTGCATTGCTTTTCGATTGTTGAGTAGAGTCGGTCGGGTGATACAGGTAGTTCATTGACTCTAACACCAACAGCATCGTAGATTGCGTTGACCACTGCAGGAAGGATAGGTAGGAGAGGACCTTCTCCGGCTTCTTTCGCACCGAATGGACCCTCCGGGTCATTCGATTCTACGATTATCGGTACAACTTCTGGCATCTCATGTACACTCATAATTTTGTAATCGAGGAGATCTGGATTCAGTAAGTGCCCAGTTCGACCGTAGCGCATTTCCTCAGACAGTACTTGTCCCATGCCCATGTGGCAAGAACCGATAATCTGCCCTTCAACTGCGAGTGGATTTAGAGCCTTACCACAATCGTGAGCAGCCCATGCTTTGATGACCCGGACGAAACCGGTCTCAGGATCGACTTCGACCTCAGCGACATATGCTGAGAAAGAGTAGGCTGGTGCTAGACCTGCAGCGGCACCCTTGTGAACTCCTCCCATTGGAGGTGTTCGATAGGCACCTGTTGAAATCAGAGACCCTGTATCTGCTTGTGCCTTGTGAACTGCTTGGAGCCAAGATACGCCAATTGCTGGATCACGCTTGTAGTATATCCGTCGATCACCGAGAACGAGGGAATCCGGGTGATATCCTGTGATTTCCCACGCCGCATTGAGGACCTTATCTCGAAGTTCGATTGCTGCACGAATTGCAGCGTTACAGTTCATGAAAGTCACACGGGATGAGTATGAGCCAAGGTCAACCGGTGCAGTATCACTTTCTCGACTTCGAATACGAATCATGTCGAGCGGTAGGGCGAGTACCTCTGACACTGCCTGGGCCACTGCAGTGTCGCTACCCTGACCAATGTCTGCTGCTCCAGTATGGACGGTGACACCCCCATCCATGTCACATTGGAGATGAACGGTTGCATGAGGGAAGTTCTCAGGGTCCCAGTGGATTGGGAGTCCTGAGCCGGAGATGAAGAATCCACAACCTACGCCAATACCTCGTCCGAATGGCATTTTTCGGAACTTCTCATCCCAACCCGATTGTTTTCTTACTTCGTCGAGACATTCGCGCATCCCGGTGCTTGTGATTCGGAAACCGGTGATGGTTCGACTATGAGGTGGTAGAAGATTTGCGAGACGAAATGTCATTGGATCAACTCCCATCTGTTCGCAGACCTCGTCGATAGCTACCTCGACGGCACAGCGTGAGTTAACTGCACCATGACCACGCATAGCGCCACTTGCCGGCTTGTTTGTCCAAACTCGAGCGCCAGTGTAGTGGAATCCGCCTATTTCGTATGGTGAGGTGTGAAGCACGCCGTTGTAATACGTCGTAACATGCCCAAAGGAAGCAAATGCACCACCATCGATTAGAGCATCAGTTTCTATGCCGGCTATTCTCCCTTCTTCATCCGCGAAAACCTCCATTTGAATACGACTTGGATGCCGTCCACGGTTAATCCAGTAGACCTCTTCTCTATCGAAGTTAATTCGGACAGGACGACCACTTTTCTTTGCTAGGATAGCAGCACACATTTCGTGAGGGAAGGGGTCCGACTTGCCACCAAACCCTCCTCCAACAAAGGTTCGGATGACATTGATTTGATGCATTGGAACGTCAAGAACAGAAGACAGCGCACGGTGGACATAGTGTGGAACCTGTTGCGGCGTATACAGCTGAAGACGTCCATTTGGGTCCCAATGTGCGACTACTGCATGAGGTTCGGTGAAGCCATGATGGAGGCCTGCAAATGTCCAATCAGACTTTGATTGGAATGGAGCTTCATGCATTGCTTCAGTGTGGCCAAACTGTTGGAATACTCGTTTTTGGACGTTGGATTCACCGATATGGTACTTGCCTCGATCATGGATTGGGTCTTCATTGTCGAGTAACCCATCCTCCATATCATGTATCGATTCCAATACCTCGTAGTCAACATGTATGTGGTTCAGCGCTTCAATTGCAATTTCTTCTGATTCGGCAGCAACACACGCTACAAGATCACCCACATGTCGAACCTTTTCCTGTGCCATTGCGTGTTCGTCCTTGGTAACAGGAAGAACCCCGAATCGATTGACTGAATCCATGCCAGTAGATACAGCGCGGACACCTGGTAACGCTTCTGCAGCACTAGTATCGATGCTACGAATTCTAGCATAGTGGTGAGGTGAGCGAAGGATTCGGCCTATGAGCTCGTTTGGCAGACGGATATCATCGCCATACTCTGCTTGACCCGTAACCTTCCAACGTGAATCGACTAATGGGGTTACCTTTCCAATCGTCTGTCCAGTGATATGGGGGTCATGCACGTGTGGTCCACGCGGTTGTTCAAGTTGCCCCCCTTGGCTAGCAGGTATGCGTTCAATATCTTGTAATTCGCTGTAGGGGTTGGACCCCCCACTTCCAGGGACTCCAAAGTCCTGCTTCCCAGCAGTACGTTTTCCATCCTTCCGCTTCTTATTCGAGGAGCCACCTGGTGCCTGCCGATATCCTTTGCTCATGCAGTCACCTCGCATCGCCTGGCGGTAGAGTCGGTTCATCTGGACCGACAGGATGTGGGTCTGAGGCCGGTTCAGTGCGGTCTTCACCGGTGTGACCACTTTGGAGCATTTTCCCTGCTTCTTGGATTGAGGTCACAATTTGCTGATATCCTGTACATCGGCATAGATTGCCCTCAATCGCTTCTTTAATTTCGGCTTCTGATGGATTTGGTTCCTTATCTAGTAGTGCTGCACTTACAACTAGGAAGCCAGGTGTGCAGAAGCCACATTGGCTACCTCCATGATCTGCAAAGCATTGTTGGATTGGATGAAGATGGTGACCGTCTGCTAAACCTTCAACTGTAGTGATTTCTTTGCTTTGGACTTCAAACGCAAGTGTAAGACAAGAAAGGACGGGTTCACCATCGACGAGAACGGCACAGCAGCCACACGTTCCCATGTCGCATCCTCGCTTTACACCAAGGGTTCCGACACGATCTCGTAGCACGTCCAAAAGAATAGCATGACTGTAGGCTAGTTCTGTAAACTCTGCTCCATTGACATTCGCAGTCCATGTCTCCATTGGGTCCGAGGGGACCATAGGGATGTGGATTGGTGCAGACATGAAGCAATTTCTACGAAGGGAACCCGCTCTTTGAGCGTTCGGGCTGAGGATTGAAATTATCTGCCTCTCGACTTGAGTAATTAATTAACCAATTTCGAGCATAAATGGATGAATTCTATTGTTCTGAATTTATTGATTTTTTAATCAAATCCGGCGATTTTGTTATACTCTTTAAGTTTGAACATCCCTAATATGTCTCTTTCAGAACCTCAACCAATTACTCTCTTGAGTTCTCAAGAAATGGATGCTGCACGTGTTGGGATGATTGCCTCCATTGTGGGTGGCAGTGTGATGTTAGTCGCTGCAATTTTTTACGTGACTACAGTTCAAGTGGATTCAGACTATTCATACCTAATTCTTGGGATGATGCTTGGCACTGTTGGAGTATGTGTAATTGGTTATCTTGAAGTCTGTAAACGCGAACTACTCCCTAGCCCCTCCGAGGTTTTGAAAGACTATCTTGGAAGTGCTGCTGTCGTATTTGGGGTCTTAGCAACCCTCTGGATTTCCCGTTTCTCGATTTGGTTCCTTGCGGTTGAGAATAGCTTAATCGCTCAAGATACAGGTGGGAATTTTTGGATTCCTGACTGGATGCCCATGGTCCAAACTATTGGAACCGTTGGTACGGTAGCTTTGGGTGCATGGATGGCACAACGTCATTCTTTAGGTAATTCAGTTCGAGCAGCGCTGATTCTTGCACCAATTAGCGTTTCATTTAGTGTAATTACAATCTGGCTTGATTGGTCTGCTCCCGGGTTGAGTATTTGGGTGAGTTTGGGGCACGTCATTCTCCTTTCATCATCGATTTTGTATGCACTTCATCTTGATCGCGCACCACTTTATCTGCTTGCTGCAGGTGTTGCAACAGTATTCCCATTACTCTTTTCGATGACCTCAGTGGGCACTTTGGCCATCGGCCTACTAGTCCCAATTATTGTGCTTGTTGGTATGACTGCAATGGACCGTTCCTTGGACCGAAAGATGATTGAGAATAGTTCAGGTTTTGTTGTTGGAGCAGTTCTCCTTTCTCAATTTGTATCCTCTGGTGAATCCTTTGTGTTTGCTGGTTTTGTCTTGACAAGTCCACCGTTTGACCTTTCTTTCGTTCTGTGGGCTACCTTGTTGGTTGGTTGGTTCGGACCAACCTACATGCAGCGTACTCCTGCAATGCCAATTGGGCTCGCTCTTGCCCTAGCTTTGCTACAGGCAGAAGCCTCGGCAGTTGCATGGTCTGTAGCCTTCCTAGCGTTCATTTATCTTGCAACACGGGACCATGCTAGAACCTGGGTGATAAACTGGACTTTCGTTGCAATGATTGCCTCTTGGTGGTTCTCAGCGCTTGATGTAAATGCTAATCATCAGGCTATGTTTGGTTTTGTCGGAATCGAAGTGATAGATTTCGTCTATTACATATTATTCCCCGGATTGATAGGATTGGGGATATGGCAGGTTTTGTCTTCTAGATTTCCAACCTATATTGTAGGCATACTTGCATTGGTTGGAACGTTCACTCCCATCGTTTCCTCTGGGGAAGACATTTTGTTTTCCATTCTTGTTATTGTTACAGCCTTCTTTGCAATTGCACTTGAGATAAGGGAAAGTTCAGAGCGTAAATCAATCAATACATTTCGCTTACTTCCTGCGTTAATTGCCCTATTTTTCACATCTATGAGTGCTGGTCCCGTATTGGCAGTAGAATTAGGTGGGGCCTCGAGTTTGGTGACCCTCCTTATTGTTCCTGTAACTGGTCTCCTATTGTATGCGCTAACGTATTCGGTTCGTGAAAAAGAAGTGTACATTTCTACTACTAATGCCGATAAGGAAGTTTTCGGAAGCCATCCTTTCCGTCTTTCATTAATGACGGTCTATACATTACTTTTCTTTGGCCAATTTGTGGGGCTCCACAGTAATGCTCTCCACACGGATTTAGATCCGTCACTCGTTGAGGCTCTTCGCCTAATTCTGTTTTCTCTGACTGTTGGAATCATTGCTCTTGAAGGAGGGATTCTAAAATCGGGTACATCGGGTGAGCGTCTCAGTTCCTCAATTGCTATTCTGATTCTGATTTGGGGTGCTTCAATCAATTTGAAGGAGGATTTGACTCTCTTAGGCGCTTTGCTTCGTGAATTGATTATGATTGGTGCCTTAATCGCCATTAATCTGAGATATCAAACCAAGAGCGTCCATACGCTAGAAGAGAGGACCATAGATCAATCAGTTCTGGGTATTTTGCTGCTCTCATCATTCATGGATCTGAGTGGAGGACTTTGGAGTGTCGTTGTGTTCTTCCTCGTAGCAGATCGATCCATACGTCATCAGCATGGAATCGTTCAGATTCTTCTCCTCCCGGCTGCCTTTGCTATATCAATCATGGCTAAAGATGGTGTTTTGAGCGAGCATGGCATTGTTTGGAATCAGTTTGATTTGCTACCTTATCTCAGTGAGTTCTCAAATCTCCTTGGTAACGGCGAACTCCTTCCTCGATGGAGTATTCTGTTTTTGATAGCGATCTCAGCAATTTCGCTCTATCGTCATCGTGATATTGCCAATCATAGATACGAATATACGAAATATTTGCCGTATTTTTGGTTGGTTGTAAGCGTAGCAGTTATCCTCCCTGATGCACGATATGTACCTGGTCTGTTCACTTGTATGGTAACTGTTTTGATGCTTCGAACAGGCTACCTGAGTTGGTTCTGGTTTAACCCTGTGGCTGCAGGCTGGTCAGCAGCTGTGACATTAGATTTGATTCAAGACAATGAATGGGGTCTTGATGGAATTCAAGGAGAGAGTGCTATTGCTATGACTATTGGAATTGTTTCTTTCGCGCAACTTTTCGCATATCGCTATGGATTCCTTCACCAATTCACAGATCAACGAATCGAATCTCAAGGATTCAATCTTGAGGAAGGCCCTGATGAGAATTTCGCATTCAACCTATACAACCGTGTTTTGGGTTACTCGA
>MDTD01105587.1_pt1 | contig 13114 bp, 23 predicted proteins | sample 811221 | NCBI WGS metagenome assembly MDTD01 (sample SAMN05326646, study PRJNA326480) | marine metagenome | isolation source: seawater | place: Pacific Ocean: South West | collected 2011 | reverse complement strand
TGATGAAAAGCCTACTCTTTCAAACTCTGAATTAATGAAAGGTCTTAAAGATGGAGCTAAAGCCATAGCTGATTCAATTCCCCCTGCACTTAATGATGAGTTTGCTGACGTTATGAATTCTGTAAAAGATATGGCCTCTGATAAACAAAAGATGTTAAAGCTTATAAAATATATCGAGAAAATTAGGTAGTTTTATGTGGTTTCTTCTTCTTTGTTCATTAGCCTTTGCAGACGATACAGTCATTACCCTCAACGAAGGAGATCCAGCTCCATTCGCCGGCACTTTATTATCACCAGAGGCCGCTGCAAAAATTATCGTGAGTTCAGACACTACTCTGCAAACATGTTTGATTAATTCTGAAAGAGATCTTGCGTTACAGGAAGCTAACCTAACATTACAGATCCGAAACAAAGAAGCAGAGCTGGCTGCATGCACATTGAGGTTAACTGAGAATCAGCAGCTTTATGAGCAGCATATTAATTTTTTAGAGAAGCAAGCAATTAGACCGCAATGGGAAACCCCTGTTTATTTTGCTGTTGGTGTTTTGACTGGAGCTGCAATGGTTTATGGTTCTTCTGTTGTGCTTAAAAATATAGGAAGTAATTAGAATGAATGAAAACGCAATAAGAAAAAATATTCGTAGGCTTCTTTTCGAAGACAACTGGGTGTCTCTTGCCACAGCTGATAAGTCGGCTGGTAAGTTTGTAGTAGATTCTGATGAGGAGGCTCCGGTACCAGTTACACCAATGCCACAAACAGCAGCACAGGTTTCCGTAGATGCCCCTCCGGTTGATGATGAGCAATATATACCATCTTCCAGTATCGATCTTGCCAAAGCGCTTTATGAGTTATTTAAAGACGCGCCTCCAAGTCAGATTGAGTGGGTCTATACGAATGCTCATCGCCTCCGCGGAGAGGCCGAGAGCCGAGGAAAACATTTTAGGGTTTCGGAGCCGGCTATTGATGATACCGTACCACTTAAAAAACCTGTAAGAAAATCAACAAAAAATCCCAAAAGAGTTTAAGAAATATTTATAATAAGCTAAATTATATATGAATGTTTTGTTTAGGAGTAACTCAATGACAATTAGAAAATCAAACATCAGGCACTCAATTAGAAAAGTTATGGCCGAAGCTAACGGTTTTGACGATGATGATATGTTTCCAGAAGAAATCAGGCAGTTTATGTCTGACGAGGAGAAAGAAGAGTTTTTAGATGATGAACCAGAAGCCGGTAAGTCAGCCTCTTATACTTTAGACGATCTTGTGGATACCCAGGTTCTTAAAACCAGAACTCCTGCAGGTACTAAAGGCTGGATCGATGGTACACTAAGAACGCTTCGTGACCTCATGACTAATGATGAATTATCAGAAGCTTTGATGGATATTAAAGAAAACCAGGCCACCTTTGATGATTTTGCAGAAACTAGGGATCGAGCATTGGAAATCTGGACCCAGTCTGCTTCTTCTGTTTTAGGTCAAGATGCTTCTAAACTTCCTGAATTATCTGATAACATGTTCTTAAATGGTTTCTTGTACGATTTTTGGTTTATGTCTACGTATGTCAAACCTCTTGAAAGACAGGCTGACAAAGGAAAAGACCTTGCGGCTAGCCTTAGATCTGTCAATGAGCGATGGAAATATATGACAGCCCCAAACAGAGTCAAAGACTTCATTAAAAAAGTTATTACGCCGGCATTCACATACCTTACTAGAGACACTGAAGTTGCGGGTTAATTATGAAAATGGCGGACCTAATGAGAGAATACTTTGATGAGCAAGATACCTCTGAGTCATTGTTAACTGAGGATAAGCTACCGGTGCGCACAAAACCAGGGATGGACTGGGAAATAATTCCAACCCCCAATAGACTTGTGAAGAAGTTTAAGTTCAAGAAGCGAAAACATCTTTATAACTTTGTGCAAGATGTGCTGCGTCACGAAGATGAAAAGCAGCATCATGCTAGCATAAAAATACAGTACAAGACCGTTACTATTGAAGTTTGGACTCACGATCTCAAAGACATCACTGGAATGGACAAAGAATTTGCCAGAACGGTAAATGAAATTTACGAGGATAGCAATGTCAATCTTGATGAGTGAGTCACTCTTAAGCAGAGTTTCTGAACAAGAGCCAACTAGCGAAAAGCTGTTGGCTAATTTTGTTATTACTGAGATTGACAGATCTGTTCCGGTCACAAGGATCGAATGGGATTGCGGACAGATTTCAGTGATCGGCTTAGGAATTAAGGATCTTAAAATGCTAACAACAATCTTCCAGTACCAAGATGTTATTGACTTAGGAATTCCTGCTATTGATGTATATTGTCAAAATATTTTAGCTGGATCGTATAAACTCCTTGAACACAATAATTATAGTTACGAGTTACTGATAGAAATGGAGAACGATGATGGGTAAAAGAATTCTTGGTATTGACATCGATGAAATCATAAAGATTGCTATCAACGAAAGTTTACCCAGTGATGAAAAATCTTTGCAGGATAAAAAGACAAAACAGATGCAGGATTTCAAAGCACCAAAAAAAGATTCAGATGAAATCGATGAAGAGGCTGGTGAAGAAGTCACTAAAAAAGTAAAGGCCGGCGATATCGTTGATCTTTTAAACACCATGAGATCTGGTAAAACGCTGAAGGACGAAAATGTTCGAAAGAATTTCCAGGCATATTTTGATGCTCTTTCAGGCTCTGAAAGGGTGGCCTTATTTTCTTTCACTCAGGCTATAGCTGATATTATCGCAGGAGAAAACACTCCTGAGGACATTAAAAATCAACCACAGCCTGAAGATATGGGCGTAGAGATTTCAAAAGATGATGAAGCGCCAAAGCAAACTACGAAAAAATCTAAAAAATCAAAATCTGATGATAAAGAGAAAGATGACTCTGCTCCGATCATAGTTGGCGAAGCTGCAAACAAGTCGAAAGAATTAAAACTTATCAGGAGATTAAGATGAAAATAACTAAGAAACAACTTAAGCAGATTATTAAAGAAGAGAAGGCGAAGCTTATGGAAATGCCTATGGGTGAAAGATTTTCACACGGCATCTTTAACGGCAACTACCTGTATGACATTCTGGTTGATGAGATCGAAGACTATCTCCAGACACAGGAAGATCAGTCGGCTCCAGGCATATTAACTAGAAGTGAAATCGATAAAATGAGAGAAGCACTCATGTTTGCTCTTGAAAATATCAGGGATGACTACTCATGAAAATTACAAGAAAACAAATCAGAAAAATCATTGCTGAGTCACTCTTGAAAGAAGAGGCTGCAGATTGTATCAAAGACTATATGCTCATGGGATACACTAAAGCTCAGGCTTATGAGAAGTGTGGCGAATCAATGTCCAGTAGCTATGGCGGATCTCGTAGATCTAGCTACCGTCGCAAAACTTCTTACGTCGGCGCTGATGCCAATGCCGAACAAATTGCGGCAGTTGAAACTGCTCTAGAGGCTAAGCCAAATAATTTCTTACAGTCAGTGTTAGGCCAACTTCGGAAAGGCCGAGGGTTATCATCTAAACAGAAAGGCATTGTTAAAAAGATTCTAATGAAATCAAATCCAGAAGCCGCTAGTCTTTTCGAAGGCCTAATCCTTGAAGGAAACCATGCAGTGGATTATGCTCTTGGTTACGAAGATGCAAGAGACGGGTTTCCACAAGATAATAGTGACCCTTGGTATTTAGCTGGCTATGAAGATTATTTTGCCGGCGTACATGATCAATATGCAGCACTTGAGGCTGACGGCATCACAAACCCTCCAGCAGAAGCAGGGCCCATGAGTGAAGGGAAAGGTGGAGACATGCACCGGTGTATGGACGGATCAATGGTACCAGCCCAGTCGCATGACTGCCTTGCCGATATCATGGACAGAATAGATGATACTCAGTATCACAGAGATCATCATACATGCGGCACAGAGAACCGTGTGTATTATAACGGCTTGCTTAAGAATCTGAGAAGTAAAAGAAATAGATTACAAAAGACTTTACCTCCACTTGAATTAGAAGTTGAAGTATAATTCTGTTTTTAGCACCGTAACGCATAATTAAGAGTAATAACAGGAGATAAACATGTCAAAAAGACTAAATTCTGCATCCCTTAAAAAACTTATTTTGGAAACAGTCGAAGAAATCAAGGCTGAAGAAAAGAAGAATTCAAGGGCAAACCAATTTAAAGCTATCGTTGAGAAAGCACAAAGAATAATGGAAGATGCCGATCCAAAGGATGTCGATCCTGAAAGGTTCCCTCTTAAACTCAGTGATGCTGCTGCTTCAGCAGGTGACGATGCCGAATTGAAAGTTACCGGCGGTGACGATGATGGCGAAACACCTGACGATATCGTCGGCGCAGAGCCGGGTGAGGTCGCAGTAAGTAAGCTCAATCCATCTCAGTCTTCTATGAATATTGAAAAGGCAGTTGCGTTTGCTATCGCTGCAATCCGAAAGGCCACGCCGTTCCCTGAAGGTCCAGGTGGCGATCTTGGTGCAATCATCACTAGTGACAATCACATTATGGATGGCCATCATAGATGGATCGCTTCTGGAATGGTAGATCCAAAAGCTAAAGTCGGTGGTTTCATTGTTGAGTTTCCTGCTAAGCAAATGATTGCAGCCTTGAACATGATTACCGTTAAGCTTGGTATCACAAGTGGTAAACCAGGTAGTGGTGGCTTTGATCAGTTCAATGAAAAAGGCATTAAGGCGGTGTTAGACAAGTATGTTGCAGAAGGCGTTTGGTCTGCAGATGGAGAACCTCAAAAGGTCGTAGAAGCATGTGAACAGTTTACCGGTGCTTCTGGCGCTGCCGCCGTCGAAGCTGCAGCCAAGAAGATGGCAGACAATGTGTCACAACTTACTCTTAAAGTGCCAGCTGGTTTTCCCGAAAGACCTGACATGCCTGTTATCAGCAAAGGTAAGGGTCATCTGAGTCTGGCAATCGATCTGTTAAAATCTGGCCAAGTTGATCTGAACGAGCCGTACGCCGATGAGGACGCACTCGATAAATCCGGTAATCCGGATGAAGCCGACGACAAAAACAGTAAGAATGAGTCTTCTAGAAATAGTGGCGACCTCATTGTTGAAAGGTGGAATAAGCTTGCTGGTTTACTGAAGTAATTTTTTCTAGACCAAAAAAATATAAGAGAGCTTCGGCTCTCTTTTTTTACATTTACGTCTTGTGTGCATAATTAATATAGTCGGGAGAATATTATGGATGATGAATTAATCGTTGAATACTTCATGGGCAGATCTATGAAGAACCATTTTAAGAACATATTAGGTCCATGGAAAGATTTCGGGAAGCTATTAAAAGGCGAATTGAAAAGAACCGTGATAAACATGAACACATTGCTTCAGCTCACCCTTGGTCCAACATTGGCTGGAGCTGACTATGCTGATGTGATGAAAAAAAACAAGGAAAAGATTTCCAAAATTGATGCCGATGCCGAGGCTATCTTAGAAAAACTTCCTCCTGGTCCGGTCGGCACCGGAATAATGTTTGCTTTAGCTCCTGGACCAATGTTGTTTGATTCGGCAAGAGAGGTCTCAAAAAAAGTTACTCCTGAAGCTATTGATAAATTTATGGATGAATATGGATTTAAAGATCTATCAATTGGTAGAATACCTGTTGGAAGAATGTTTACCAGCATGGCAAAAAAAGGCGCCGCTGTTGGTAGCTTTGCTACGCTGAATAGGCAGGGCTACGAAAAATCAATGGAAGAACTTGAGCAGGATGCTGAACCAAAATGGTATACCCCTATTGAGAGAATCCTTCTTCTTCAAGATCCGAGAGGACCAAAGTCCCGTCGAGAAAGTTTGGGCAGAACAGGTGCTTTGATTTTAGAGGAAGACGAGAATGATGACGATATATCGACCTCGGATGAAAGAAAGGCGTTTTTAGATTATTTGAAAATTTCTGGTTTCGAAAGCCAATATATGCAAGAAGTTAGCATTCCGTATGTGGAAGCTAAAGATGAATTGATAACTGGACTCATTGACGTATTCGAACAACAGATAGAAGAAACAGCCTCTATATCTTCGGCTCTAACATTCAAAGAATTCATAGAGGCTATTAATTCAACAAAGTTAGAAAAATTTAAGCAATTAAACGGTCAAAATATTCTTAAGGACATGGAGGCTGAAGTAGCCAGTTTAATTGAAGATGAAAAAAACTTGACAAAATTTCTCAAAGCTGCTGGTAAGACTACCGCTGATTTTGAAGGAAAAGAAAACGAACTAAAAGATTTTCTTGCTCAAAAGATTTATGAAAAAGAATTTGGTGAAGTTCGGATGAAGTCGATTGAGTCTATCGCAGAAGCCGTAGAAGAAATCAAGGTTGAAATTTTAGGTGACATCGAAGAAAAAAATCTAGATGATCTTAGAATTAATCCGCTGGGAGAGCAGCTTTACAATAGTATTAAGTCCGGACTAGAGAGACTAGATTCCGCAACTAAAAGTTTAGAAAAAATGGCTCAGGATGCACAAAATATAGGCGGTTAAATAAACATCCATGGGAAAGCCTGTATATTATTCTTGTAATCTGTACAGGAGTTTATGATGAAAAATGAAAAAAGAATGTGGGTCCCGGAAATCGTATACGAAGAATATGAAGGCACTGGTCTTACAGATGGTCTGCCCTTTATTACAATCCCAAACGATAAAGAAATGCCTGGCATCCTATTTTTCTTAGGCACCTCAGAAACTGGTGAATTTGAACCAGATGAAAACGGAGACCCACAGCCGATCGTTGAAGTAGAGGTTTATCAATTCGCATGTATGAAATATCTTGAGGAAGCCCTGTCACCTGAAGATTATGATAAAGTTAGAACTGCCCTTGATCTTGAAACAAAGTCAGCTGCCCGGGCAAAAGGTGTAGAAAAGTCTAAAAAAATGTTAAAAGATATATCTGATAAATACGAAAACATCTAACATTTTTTTAACATTTAAGGTTGTAAATCTCACATGTTTCAGTGTACAATTGTATTACCACTAAATGTAGGAGTGATACATGAGTATACCAATAGATAGAGAAATGGCCTTAAAAGCTTGTGCTTCAATGAAGTCTTTTCATTCTGAATTAGTGCAACTTTATGACAAGCATGGCATGGATCTTGCAGCAAACCGAGGCCGTAGAAACATTCTTATGTCGGCTCCGATGGAACACTTTTTAACAGAAGAAATTAAAAGTATGTTTCCGGAAACTGTTTCTGACGGAAGAACTGGTGAGGCAGATATAACGGTTCATTCTGATTCTGGCTCCATTGAAATCGAATGCAAGCTTACAAGCCCTCACCAATCCTCTGGCAGCATTGCTTTTCAGACAGATCACGACACTTTAGTTAATAAAGGTAGCCTTGATTATGTTTACATAATTGCAGATGCGAATTTTGAAGCGTTTTGCGTGATATATTTTAAGGGTTTAACTATTGAAGAATTTAGAGGTCTATCTCCTGGCGCGCGTGGTAAAGTCCAGATGTATAAATGGGCTGGCATGAAAAAAGCTACGGTGCTAGTAGGCAATGCTGTATCATCTAACGACGTAAAAATTAGAAAATTAGCAGAAGCCTCTAAAATCAAAATAGAAGAGAAAACAAGTCAACTAAGTATCTGGAGAAAAGAGTTAGAAGCACTCCCGGAAACTTCGAAACACAGAAAAAATAAATTGATTCAACAGATCAACCGCGGACTGGATTATATTGACACAGTAGTTAACAAGACGGCTGATGATGTTAGAATAACGAGACAAGCGAATGCTAGATATTCGTTTGAATACGAAACTATATAGGAGATACAATGAAATTTCATTTGAGCTTAATTGAGAAACTTGTAAAAATCATGGAAGTAAATTCAGGTTGGCAAGGTCAGACCAAGCTAAAACTCGCGCTTGAGCAACTCAACATAGCAGTGTACACTCAGGAATCTGGTAAAGAGGTTTTAGTTGATGCAGATGAGTTAGCCAAACAGCGCCGCGGTGTAGAATAAATGAGGTAACAATGCAGGAATTTGAAGTCGGATCTTATGTTTGGTTTGTCAGAGGCGACAAGCCTGGAGTACGTCACTACCTAGTCGTTGAAGAGATAGTCAAGAAATCCATTGATGGAATTACTCGTGATTATTTGTTTGAGGCTGTATCTTCTGGAAAGGTAGGCAGGGTTGAAAGCAGGCAGTTGCATGGAGACTATTTTATTAAAAGAGAAGATGCTTACGATTTCATGCTTAGTCAGGCTGGAGATGCCATCAATAGAATGATGGACAAAGCTACTTACCCAAAGCCTGAAACAACTTCTGAAATCGTTCCAGACGTAGTTGTTGATCAACAATCCTCAGATGAAGAAACGATAGTTGAATTGCCTGATGGAACAAAAGCAAGACTAAAAGGAGGTATTCCAAAATGAAAGTTCAATTAAGCCAAGAGCAACTACAGATGCTGCGAGAAACAAATGTGGTTCGTGCTGATGAAATCGCCTACATTATGGGTGACTTATTGGTTATAGAAAACGTTCAGTCCGGACTAAAAAGAACTCAGACTCACGCTGTCGTTGAAAGAGTTCTGGGTGAAAATAACAGAAGAATTCTTAAAGGTTAAAAATGGATCAAAAAGTTAATATCGCGTTCAACGCTGATTCAACTTCGGGTCTATTGTCCGGGGTTGAAAAACTAGCCGCAGCAGTCCGAACTACAATGGGCCCTGGTGGTTCAAATGTATTGATAGAGACTGACGGCAGCCCTATTCTTACAAAAGATGGTGTGACAGTTGCAAAAGCAATTAATTTAGTTGATCCGCTTGAAAATTTAGGTGCGCAGCTTGTAAAGGAAGCTGCATCTGGAGCGGCAGATATCGCCGGCGATGGTACCACAACAGCAACTGTCTTAACTTACGAATTGTTTAGGCATGGAATACAAATGATAAATTCTGGCCTTAACCCGGTAAAATTAAGAAAATCGCTGGCCAAATGGTCAGAAAAACTAGAAGAATCTTTGCTCGATGCTGCCACGCCAGTTAAGTCTGAAGAAGAAATTATGCACGTCGGTACACTCAGTGCAAATGGTGAAACAGAGATTGGAAATTTCATAGTTGATGCTATGAAAGAAGTTGGAAGAGATGGAATTATTTCTGTTGAAGAGGCGAAGGGTTTCAAGTCGTACCTAGAGACTGTTCCTGGAACACGAATCAATAGAGGTTATCTATCTCCATATTTCGTTAATGACCAATCTAAGAATGCTGCTATACTTCAAGATGCGTATGTGTTGTTGGTATCTGGGAAAGTTTCAAACCTCAGTGATTTATTGGCCATCCTAGAAAAGGTGCACCAAAGTGGAAAACCTCTTTTGTTGGTCGCAGATGATGTTGAAGGTGAAGCACTTAATGCAATGGTTATGAACAGTGTCAAGAATATCCTGAAATGCTGTGTCATTAGAGCTCCTGAGTTTGGCTCTGGGCGCACTTTAGCGATGAGTGATTTGGCCATAACTTTAGACACAAAAGTTTTCAGTAATGCGTCTACAGACATCACACAAATTCAATTATCTGATCTTGGGCATGCAAAGAAGATTGTTGTCGGCAGGAATGAAACAATTATCCAAGGACCTGCAGGCGATGAAAATTCAATAAAAGAAAGAATCAAGGAAGTGAAGACGAGGAGCGTGACCGTTGGTCTCGATCAGGATGAAAGAGCTCTTTGTCATAGAAGGCTGGGTAGATTGGCTGGTGGAATTGCAATCATTAGAGTGGGTGGATCTACCGAGGCAGAATTACGTGAAAGGCGAGACAGAATTGATGATGCGCTTTGCGCTACTAAAGCAGCTGTAGCCGGCGGATATCTCCCAGGTGGCGGAGCAGCCCTAGTTAAATGCTTAGATAGTCTTAGACCATCAAATTTAGATGATCCTGGATACGAACTATTGAGGCGTGCCTGCTCAGAACCAATTAAGCAACTTGCTAAAAATTCTGGCCAGGTACCAGAATTAGTTATATCAAAAGTATTAGACTTGGAAGCTTTTGAAGATGGGTATGATGCTAGAAAAAACGAATATGTTAATTTAATAGAAGAGGGAATATTAGACCCAACTCTAGTTGTTACATCAGCGTTGAGACATGCAACATCGGCTGCTATTAACCTTCTTTCTATATCATGTAGTATTACGGTGGCTTCAGAAGATGAAATTTAAACACCTGGAGAAAACAGGTTATTCATATTTTCAGCATTTTAAAATTTCTCTTACTTGGTGTTTAAGATTATTTTGTCTGTCTCTTTGCGCAGCTCTTCATGCCTTTTGGCCAGACATATTTACATGCACCATCACTGACCATATTAAAAAATATTCGGAGGAAATAAAAAATTCCAAGAATTGTTAAGAAATCATACCAATAAGATAAATTGTATATACGATATAAAATCACAACAACCATGGGGGCTTAATGCAACAATTTAAATCGTACCAAGAAGCAACAAAACATAAGTTGCTAACCAAAGAACAAGAAGTAGAGTTAGCACAGCGCATGGAAAAAGGCGATAAGCTAGCACGAGAAATGCTCATTACGAGTAATCTTCGTCTTGCTATTTCTATTGCAAACAACTATAGGAATTCTGATGTTCCAATGGAAGACCTAATTCAAGAATCGAATATTGGCCTTATTAAAGCAGTCGATCGATTTGACTGGCGAAAAGGATTCAGGTTCTCAACATACGCTTGCTGGTGGATAAAACAGTCCGTTCGCCGATATGTAAATGGCAGCTCACATGTAAAATTTCCATCTGGGTCGCGTAACTTAATTTGGAAAATTAACAATGTGCGTAGAGAATATGAGAAAGAATTTGGCGTATATCCGACAAATGAAGAAATCGCTGCTATTTTAGGTGAGTCTGTAAATACTGTGTCAAACCTTCGTTCCGGAATGCAATGGCCTATTAATCTTGACGCACCGATTGGTGGCGAAGACGGCTCAAGAACGTTTGGTGAAACTATCGAAGACGTAGATGCAAAAGATCCTTCGGCCAGACTGGATCAAGAAAAGCTGCTTTCTCTTATCCACGGAGTATTGGATAGCCTTTCACCGCAAGAAGAAAGAGTCTTAAGACTCAGGTTCGGTATTTCAGAACAAGAAGATAATATAAAGAATTTTCCAGCAAACCAATTTCAAGGAGTAAAATAATATGTCAATGCCAAAAGGAACAAAATTTAAATCAGGGTATGCAACTGTTACTAATCAAGGTCTTGGCTATAGAGAAATAGCAGAAGTGCTGACGGCTGAAGGTTTTAAAATGAACCATGCTACTGCAAGAAATTATTTTCTTCGTGCGATGGAAAAACTTGCCAAACCAATGATCGATCTTGTTGATACCGGTCGTTCCGCAGAAGAGCTAGCAGCTGATCCTCAATTTCAGGATGCTATGATTGAAATACTTTCTTCAAAGAAAAGAAATGTTTGATTTATTAAGACATGGCCGGACCTCGCTTATATTTCAAACCGAGCTCCTGGAAGCTTGCGATTGGGATGAGGCAGAAGTTGAAAGAGTACTCCTGGCAGCTTCGAAAGTATTGAGTGAGGTCCGAATGCCTGATATACCGTGCCCTTTAGATCATTATCTTGAGAGGGTACTCAAGCCGGCTCTTCTAAGAGAAAAATTGCTTGAAAACCAAGTTGACACCATAATTAAATTTGTACAACACGATGCAAAATTCATTCATTGGATGATGGGAGCTACGGAGGAATAAATGTACGTAGATTGGAAATACCTATATAAAAGGAGGGGGTGGACTGTTGAAGCTGTTTTTAATGGTCTTCAACAGAAGACTTGGGATGCTTTTACAGAATTTCATTTCACTCGAGGCATTGAGTGTCCACCAAAACAAATGTTTGATGATCTTATGAAAAAATCAATAAAAGAAGACCCGTCAACAAAACCTGCTCCTGCTAAGAAAACGACAACGAAGAAGAAAAGGACTTACACTAGAAAAAAAAAGGGGACTTAGTGTGAAAGAAGAAAAGCAGAAATCTAATCGATTACCTAATCTTTTCGTTGGCCCGCTCGGCCAAGCTCAGATTAGAGCAGCAAAATTTGCTGATGGATTATCAAAGGTTGACAGCTTGATAACCCTTGTTGAAAAAATGGAAGCAATCAATGAAATGATTGAAAACACTGACATGACCGAAGCAGAGCTTCTTTTAGCAAATAAACTTTTAGATGAATTAGCTTTTTGTTTTATAGATTTATCCGGAGATCATTATGGTACATGCATTGAAGAAGAGGTTCATTAAGTATATGACCGACCACTATTCCAGAATGTCATCTAAGGAAATAGATGAGCAATTGTCTACTTCGATGAAAAGGGTTATACAACACACAAATTTTTCTAAAAAGGTTTTAACCGAGGTTGTTAACGAGATGCTTGAAGAAGGATATGAAAAGGCAGAAATTTTAGCTCACGTAAACATGATCGATTTAGAGCACAGAACTTAAACAAACGAAAAAACCCTATTATAGTGAATTACATGAGTGTTATTAAATTTGAGTCATACAAAAAAAATAAAAAGATCGAGTATGTAGAAGATTCTTCAGATGTTGTATCGGAAGATGATAAGGACACTCTTTCAGAACTGGATAGTATGGCTCAGGTCATGGAAATGTCAACGGATGAGCTTTTAGGTGAATTGACAATAAGAGTCACCGATGACAAGAACGGAATGCGCGATGTAGAAACCAGTTACTTAGTTGATGAACTGACACAAAGGTTACTGGCTATTGAGTATGTTATTTTTCTAACAATGGCGAAACATACAAAAAAATAAAAATTTTTAACAGATCTTTGGTTAACCGGTAATTACTACTGGGGAGGCAAGGCTATGTTTATTTTTTTGCAGTTGATTATTGGTTGGTTATATGGCCATTTTTTTGAATATGCAGCACACCGATGGGTGTTTCATAATAGGAAATTAAAAGAAACGTTCAGACATCACTATGCGCAACATCATGCCAGGTCCAGAAGAGGAGTAATGGTTGATGTTTCTGCTTATAAGAAGGCTACGTTAAAAGATTTCGAGTTCCGAGCGCTATTTATCGGCGTATTAATTCATGCACCGATTGCTTTTTGGTT
>MDTD01067900.1_pt1 | contig 13114 bp, 10 predicted proteins | sample 811221 | NCBI WGS metagenome assembly MDTD01 (sample SAMN05326646, study PRJNA326480) | marine metagenome | isolation source: seawater | place: Pacific Ocean: South West | collected 2011 | reverse complement strand
TGTCATTAAAAAAGAAATAATGGAGGCGGAAAATACTAATAATTTATCCCAAAAAAGTCCGAAAATCAAACCTACCGCAGAGAGAACTTTTATGGTTCCTACAATATATACCAATGACTCACTCAGACCATATGCGTTAAACTCTTCTATCATATTAATAGCATCTCCTCCCCTATATATTGATGGTTTATTAAATCTAAATAACCAGACATTTATTATGGTAATTGAGACTGTAAGGATGGATGATAATTTAATAAATTTCATATCTCAAAAAGTTTTTTTGTTTATTTCAGGATCATTTTTTCTTTCTTTTTCCTGGATTTTATGTTGTCTAGCAATCACAATCAATAAGCAAGCCATATAGGTGACAAAAATAATTGTGCCAACTATAAACATGACTGTTTGACTCTTATCAAAATTTGTAATTAAAATCATAAACCTAATTATATTTATTTATTTGATCTTTGCCTGATAGCAATAGAAAGAGCTAAAATAGATGGGACCCAAATTCCAACAAAAATACCTTCCAATTTATTTCCTGTAAACCATAAACTAACTGAATATAAAAAAGAAAGAAAGGCTAAAATTATTGGGTAATATTTCAAGAAAAAACTTCTCATAATAATTAATTTATACATTTAAAATTAAAGAAACATAAAGTGAATAAATAAACTAAACAGTTAAATAAGTTTATAATATAATAAAAAAAACTTATAGAAATGCTTAGTTACAAAAAATGCTGTCATATTAGCACAATATTTTGTGCTTATAAATTGTAGCCCGTAGGGGAATCGAACCCCTCTTACCAGGATGAAAACCTGGCGTCCTAGCCGATAGACGAACGGGCCAAAATGCTGCCAAATTTACACTTTAAAAAATAATTATACAACTTAAAAATTGCAATAAACTTTTTTTAAAAATTAATATGACTTTGCAAATATTACACGCCCAGCAGACTCTTTACCACTGAGTATACATTTCCCTTTTTCTTTTTTATCATCAATAGGGATACATCTGATAGTTGCTTTAGTTAAATTTTTAATCTTCAATTCTGTTTCAATAGTACCATCCCAATGCGCAGAAACAAATCCTCCATTACCTGTAATGATTTTTTCAAATTCCTTAAAATTATTAACCTCAGTAATATTTTTATCTCTAAAGTTCTGAGCTCTATTAAATAATGATAATTGAATATCCTTTAATATTTTTTGAACTTCAATAACTAATGAATCTAATTGCACCACTGATTTAGTCAAATCATCTCTTCTTGCAAGTTCAATAGTTCTATTTTCTATATCTCTTGGGCCAATTGATATTCTAATTGGAACTCCTTTTAACTCATAATCATTGAATTTATATCCAGGCTTAAAATTGTCTCTATCATCATACTTTACAGAAATTCCTTTTGACTTTAAATCACTAACAATCTTATTTGCCTCAACTGTTATTTTTTTTAGCTGGTCTAAACCCTTATAAATTGGCACTATCACAACTTGAATAGGAGCTAGATTGGGGGGAAGAACCAAACCATAGTCGTCACTATGAGTCATGATTAATGCTCCCATTAGTCTAGTGGAAACTCCCCAAGATGTGGCCCAAACATAGGATAATTTTCCATCTTCATTTGCAAATTTTACATCAAAAGCTTTTGCGAAATTTTGACCTAAAAAATGAGAAGTTCCTAATTGAAGTGCCTTCCCATCTTGCATTAAACCTTCAATACAATATGTTTCATCAGCACCGGCAAAACGTTCACTCTCACTTTTTAGACCTTTTAAGACTGGAATTGCCATAAAGTTTTCTGCAAAGTCTGCATAAAGGTTATTAATTAGAATTGTTTCTTCAATAGCTTCTTCTTTAGTAGCATGTGCAGTATGACCCTCTTGCCATAAAAATTCAGCTGTCCTTAGGAATAATCGAGTGCGCATTTCCCATCGAACAACATTTGCCCATTGATTTACCAAAATAGGTAAATCTCTATAGGATTGTATCCAATTTTTATATGTGTTCCAAATAATCGCCTCACTTGTTGGTCTAACAATTAATTCTTCCTCAAGTTTGGCTTGTTCATCAATAATGAGTTTAGTCGAATCTTTAGGGTCATTTTTTAACCTATAATGAGTAACAACTGCACATTCTTTAGAGAAGCCTTCAGCATTTTTTTCCTCTGCTTCAAATAAACTTTTAGGAACAAAAAGTGGGAAATATGCATTTTGATGTCCTGTTTCCTTAAACTTTTTATCTAATTCAGATTGGATTTTTTCCCATATGGCAAAACCATAAGGTTTAATTACCATACAACCTCTTACAGCAGATGTTTCCGCTAGCCCTGCTTTAACAACAATTTCATTATACCATTTAGAGTAATCTGTATTTCTGGAAGTTAATTTTTCAGCCATTTTTTAGTTTGGCACAAATTTTGCCATTATATTAGTAAAAAGCAAAACTACTATTTTTTGTTTTGATTTTTTTAAAAAACTACAAACTATGAAAAAACATTTTTTCAGAAAGCCTATTTTAGTTTCATTATTAATATTTTTATTAATAATAGTTTATTCTTGTGGAAGTTATCAAGGATCTTCCTATTATACCTCCGATGGAATATATGGGGAAATATCCGGTTTAGAAAATCAAACAAATCAATCAAGTAATAGTAGTGAATACTATAAAGATGTTTTTAGCAATATAGCTGATGACTATACTTCAGCGGGTAATGATCCTAACAACTATTTATTCACTGACATTGAAAATTACTATAGTTCTGAAGAAAACACTGATTCCTCAATAAGTGATCAAGCGCCTTGGGGAGATAGGGTTGATAAAACTCAAATCTATTTTACAAATAATTTGCCAATGCATTATTACTATGACCATTACTATCCATATTATAATTATGGTTATGGCTCTATTTCAGGGTATAGTCCTCTTTGGAGAAGGTATCGTTATTATGATTATTACATGATGCATAGATACCATGGTGGACATCCATGGGGTATGGGTTACGGTTACTATGGAGGATATCCTTATAATTATAGGGGGAATCTCTGGGGGCCATACTATGGAAGATATTATGGCATGTCATACAATCCATATCGCTGGTCATTTTATTATTATAGTCCTTATTATTATAGCTCTATTCAAAAAAAATATGAGCAATATGAAAGTCTTTCATTCTCAAATACAAGCAGAGGAGGAAGAACAGCTGCTACTCAATCAAGAAGTAAAAAAGATAAAGATGATATTAACAAAAGATCAGAAATTTCTGCTACCATTAATGCTCTGAAAACTAGATATAATATTGGAAGAAGCTCTTCTTACAATAGTTCTTCTGTAAATAACAGAGTTGAAGAAGGAGAAAGAAATTTAATTAGAGGTAGTAGAAATGGATCAAGAAATAGTGACGGAATATATGTGCCTGCTTCTTCTAGGTCAAATATTAATTATAAAGAAGGATACTCAAATTATAATAACTCACGAGGAATTAGAGTTCCTAGAGGAAGTAGCTCCTCTGTTAATGGGAATTTTAATGACAGGAATATAAATGTAAGGGGTAACTCTAGAAGTTCAGGAACTAATAATATTAGACCCTCTTCGAATAGAACTTACTCCTCACCATCTAGGTCTTATAATTCTGGAGGCAGATCCTTCAGTTCTTCTGGATCTCAATCCAGAGGAGGTTCAGGAAGTTCTAGCTCAAGGGGAGGAAAGAAAAAGTAAATTTAATTTATAACTCTGTTTTATGAAAACAAAAAAAATGCTTTTTGTTTTAGTTCTTGCATTTCATTCATTGATTGCAAATGCTCAATTCATAGAGGATGCAAGAAGATATTCTTCACAGTCATTAGAGGGGACAGCAAGATACATTTCTATGGGAGGAGCTTTCAGTGCATTAGGAGGTGACATTTCTTCAATTACAGATAATCCTGCTGCAGCTGCAGTATTTATCTATCCAGAAATAAGTTTTTCTACCAGAGCGCTTGCAAATAATTTTCAAACTGAATATTTAGGACAAAAAGGAGTTGAACTACCTCCATATACTCCAATTGATATCAATCAAGCTGGATTTGTTTTTATTATGAATAGCACAAACGAAGAAGAAGATTTTACCAAGATTAGTTTTGCATTTAACTATAAAAGAAAAAATAATTTCAAATCAAAATTCAATGCTCGAGGAAAAAACACAAGTGGATTAGACAATTATTTTCTTTACTATGCTGAAGGGGTGAAATTAAAAAACTTAATGCTTTTTCCGGAGGAAACAATCTCTGAGGCATATCAAGATATTGGTGAAAATCTTGACTATGCATCTCAGCAAGCTTTTTTGGGTTATCATGGCTATTTTATAAATCCCTTAGAGGAAAATGACGAGAATTCAGATTACTCATCCAATAGTAACATTGAGGGAAACTCCCTGGGTCATTCTTTTTTTGTCACAGAAAGTGGTTACCAGAGTCAATTTAACTTCACACTTAGTGCCCAATATAAGGATTTTTTATACTTAGGAATGAGTGTTAATTCCTATGGAATTGAATTTAACAGGAATGATACATTGAGTGAAAATGGATATAGCTCTGAATCGCCTTTAATTTCATCACAATTTGAAAATATTCTTTCAACTGTAGGAGAGGGCTTTTCAATGCAATTAGGAGGAATTTTAAAAAGTGATAATTTTAGACTTGGGTTTTCCTACAGAACTCCAATATGGTATGAATTTAACGATGAAACCTCTCAATATCTAAAAACAGATTTTAAAGACGATGCTCCCGTTATTATAAATCCCAATGTATTAAACATCTATAATTATCGGTTAATCGTTCCATCAAAAGTATCATTAGGCTTGGCTTACGTTTTTAAAAAGAGAGGCTTGATCAGTTTTCAATATGGGAGAACAAACTATCAAAAACTTAGATTTGACATAAAGAACGATGATTTACATCTTAAAGAGCAAAATTCAATTATCAGTAATAATCTTAAACCTTCAAATAACATAAGGCTTGGTGGAGAATTAAGAATTGAAAAAATTAGTTTTAGGTTAGGATATTACTCTGAAAAATCAAAAAAATACAATGTCTTATCATTTGATGGGAACGATTATAATAGTTTGACTGGTGGAATTGGATTAGACTTTGATGGAAGTAATTTCAGCATTGGTTTTGCAAATACAGTCATAAATAGAAAGTTTCCTATATATTCCTCATCTGAATTAAATGCAAACTCTTTAAATGATCCAATCAATCTAAAAAACAATCAAACACAAATTGTTCTAACTTATTCAATAAAATTATAAAATCCATTATTGCTAATAAATATCTATCTTTGAACAATTTTGATCATCAATGAAAATTAATAAGTCACTTCTTGAAAAAATTGACGAAATTGGAGATAATCATCAAAGCATTAATAAAGAGACTCCAATAAGGCTTGATGCTTTTAATATTAGTAAAGAACAAAAAATAATATTAATTGAAGAAAAAATCAGAGATATTCTTGAAGTTTTAGGAATGGACTTAACTGATGATAGTTTAGTTGGAACACCAAAAAGAGTAGCTAAAATGTATGTAAATGAGTTGTTTGGAGGTCTAATGCCCGAAAATCGCCCTAAAGCATCTTCCTTTAAAAATAAATATAAGTACGGTGAAATGCTAGTTGAAAAAAATATTACTCTATACTCCACGTGTGAGCATCATCTGCTTCCAATAATAGGAAAAGCCCATGTTGCATATATTTCTAATGGAACAGTTATTGGACTTTCAAAAATTAATAGAATAGTTGATTATTTTGCAAAAAGACCCCAAGTCCAAGAAAGATTAACTCTTCAAATAGTAGATGAGATGCAAAAAATATTGAACACCAAAAGTGTTGCGTGTGTAATTGATGCAAAGCATCTTTGTGTTAATTCACGAGGGATTGCTGATATAACTACAAGTACTGTAACTTGTGAATTTGACGGGGAATTCAAAAAGAAAGCAGTAAAACGGGAATTCCTAGATTATATTAATCTTGATACAGAATTTTAATGGACAAAGAGTTAAAGATTTTTAATTCTCTATCAAGTAAAAAAGAATTATTTAAACCTCTTGTAAAAAATAATGTCGGCATATATGTCTGTGGGCCAACTGTGTACAGTAATGTTCATCTTGGAAATTGTAGAACTTTCATATCATTTGACTTAATTTATAGATATTTTAAGCATCTAGGTTATAAAATTAAATACGTAAGAAACATAACTGATGTTGGACATCTAGAAAATGACCAAGATGACGGAGAAGATCGGATTTCAAAAAAAGCAAAAGCTGAAAATATAGATCCAATGCAAGTAGCTCAAAAATATACTATTGATTTTCATAAAGTACTTGAAAAATTCAATACAATCCCCCCAGATATAGAGCCAACAGCTACTGGACATATCCCGGAACAAATTACTCAAATCAAAAAGATATTAGAAAATGGATTTGCCTATGAAGTAAATGGATCGGTATATTTTGATGTTTTAAAATTTAATAAGTCAAATGACTATGGTAAGTTAAGTAATAGAGATATTGAAGAATTAATTCATAATACTAGAATACTTGATGGACAAACAGATAAGAAAAATCCACAAGATTTTGCACTTTGGAAAAAAGCTGATCCTCAACACATAATGAAATGGGAATCGCCTTGGAGTATTGGATTTCCAGGATGGCATCTAGAATGTACTGCAATGAGTACAAAATATCTAGGAAGTCAGTTCGATATTCATGGGGGTGGAATGGATTTAAAATTTCCGCACCATGAGTGTGAAATTGCACAATCTGAAGCAATAACTGGGAAAGAACCAGTCAAGTTCTGGATACACTCTAATATGTTAACTTTTAATGGTAAAAAAATGTCTAAATCAACTGGAAATAATATTCTCCCCGAAGAGATTTTTTCTGGTAAAAATAAAAAGTTCTCAAAATCTTATTCACCAGAAGTTTTAAGATTTTTCATACTTCAAGCACATTATAGAAGCGTTTTAGATTTGAGTGAAAAGGCACTTGCTGCTTCTGAAAAAGGATATAACAAACTAATTTCTGCCATAAAAAAATTACCTGATATCATACCAAGTAAAGAGAAAGGCGATTTTAATGAGAAGGATTGGGTTAAAAGATCTTATGATTCAATGAATGATGACTTTAACAGTCCAATTTTAATTTCTGAGCTCTTTAATGCAGTAAAGTTTATAAACTCTGTTATTAACGAAAAGCAAAAAATGAACTTATCCCAATGGTCAGTTTTAAACAAAATGATACCTATTTTTTTTAATGATTTACTAGGCATCAAAACAGCTGAAAAACAAACATCAAATCTAGATTCTAAGCTAATAAAAACCATAGAGTTATTAATTGATGTCAGAAGTAGAGCAAGAAAAAATAAAGATTTTGAATATTCGGATGAAATAAGAAACAAATTGTTTGAAATTGGTATATCTTTAAATGATGATGGAGATAAAACAACCTATTCAATTGAATAAAATGTTAAAAAAGATTTCTGTTCTTCCGTTTCTTTTATTGATTAGATTCTATCAGGGATTAATTTCTCCTCTCTTAGGACCATCATGCAGATTTACACCAACTTGTTCCCAGTATGCAAAAGAAGCCTTGAAAAAATATGGGCTATTTAAGGGGATTTATCTGACTTTGATCAGATTATCTAGTTGTCACCCTTGGGGTAAAAGTGGGCATGACCCTGTCCCTTAATTATTGATAATAAAAAGATATAATAAGTTATAAAATGATAATGATGAAATTTAATTGGTCGCCAAGTGAAACTTTATTTGAGATCGGGGGATTTGGAATTCATTTTTACAGTCTAATGTTCGTTGTTGCTTTCCTTTTAGGATATAGGATTTGTAAAAATATATTTTTAACAGAAGGAATCAATCAAAAATATTTAGAGCCATTATTTATGTTCATGGTAATCTCAACACTTCTTGGTGCTAGACTTGGCGATGTTGTTTTTTACAGCTGGGACTATTACCAAAATCATCTAATTGAAATTCTTTTACCTATTCGAGAAAATCCAAATAAAGATATACTGTTTGGAATATTAAAAGGTTATGAATTTATTGGTTTTCGTGGCCTTGCAAGTCATGGAGCTTCTATTGGAATAATTTTAGGCCTTTTTCTTTTTCAAAAGAAATTTAAAATAAAATCTTTTTTATGGCTTCTCGATAGACTAACGATCCCTATTAGCTTAGGTGCTTTTTTTGTTAGAATTGGAAATTTTTTCAACTCTGAGATTGTGGGTAAGTATACCGGATCAAATTTTGGTGTTGTATTTGAAAACAGAGGAGAAATTCTGCCAAGGCATCCCGCACAGTTATATGAAGCGATAGGTTATTTGTTTCTTTTTATCCTATTAAGAAAACTGTATAAAACAAATCTGAGACAAAAAGAGGGGATTTTTTTAGGAGTTTTCTTTTTAATTCTTTTTGGAGTTAGATTTTTGGTTGAATTTGTTAAAGAAAGTCAAGGAGGGATAGAAAAATTTTTACCATATTTAACAACTGGTCAATGGCTAAGTATACCATTCATCCTACTAGGAATAGTTCTAATTATTCTAAAAAATAAAGAGAAGAAATCAGATTCTAATAAAATTTAAACAGTAAAATTATTGTTTTGATTTTTCTTTGTGAAAATCATACATGACTGGAGTTGCAATAAAAACAGACGAGTAGGTCCCTATTATAACACCTATAATTAAAGCGAACATGAATCCTCTAATTGATTCACCCCCAAAAATAAAAATTGTCAATAAAACAATTAAAGTTGTAAGTGAAGTATTTAAAGTTCTACTCAAAGTACTATTTAAGGCAGAATCAATTGTTTGATCAAATTCCCATTTAGAGTGATCTGCAACAAACTCTCTAATTCTATCAAAAACAACTACTGTATCATTAAGTGAGTAACCAATAACTGTAAGAATTGCCGCTATAAATGCTTGATCGATTTCCATATTAAAAGGCATAATTTTATATGTCAAAGAGAAAATTCCTAAAACTATAAGTACATCATGGAATACAGCTGCAACAGCTCCAAGTGAAAACTGCCATTTACGAAACCTTAGAAGAATATAGAGGAAAACAACAATCAAAGATCCTATAATTGCTAGAAAGGAGTTATTCTTTATATCATCTGCTATTGTAGGCCCCACTTTTATTGAAGACATGATCCCTACTTGTTTATCATCTGCACCATTTATAAACTCATCGTAAGTTAAGTTTCCCGGTAAATATTTAAAAAGTGAGTTGAATAAGCCTTGTTGAATTTCATTATCGATCTCAAGACCTTCTTCTTCAATTTTATATTTTGTAGTTATTTTGATTTGATTTTCATCTCCAAAAGTTTTTGCTTGTGAGCTTCCCAAAGACTCAGAAACACTTTGTTCAATATTAGTTGGGTTAACAACTTGATTAAATCTTACTATGTAAGATCTTCCTCCTACAAAATCAACTCCTTGATTCAAACCTTGAAAAAACAGAGAAACTAGACTGATTGTAAGCAAGGCACCTGATATTACATATGAGAATTTTCTTTTTAGAAGAAATCTTATATTTATGTTTTGAAAAAGAGAATGTGTTAACTTAGTTGAAAACGCGACCTTTTTACCCTTTTCATTTCTTGCATCTAAAAACATTCGTGTAATAAAAATTGCTGTAAATAATGAGGTAATTATACCTATTAAAAGAGTGGTGGCAAAACCTTTAATTGGCCCAGTCCCGAAAATAAAAAGAATTAATGCAGTTAATCCGGTTGTAATATTAGCATCTAAAATTGATGAAAGAGCATTATTGAAACCATCTGCTATTGCTTTTCTTACACCTTTACCCTTTTTCATTTCTTCTCTGATTCTCTCAAAAATCAAAACATTTGCATCAACAGAAATACCAATTGTTAGCACAATACCGGCAATTCCAGGAAGTGTTAGAACTGCTCCTAAACCGGCAAGTACTCCAAAAATAAGAAGTAAGTTTAATATCAATGCAATATCAGCAAAAATTCCAGATGATCCATAATAAAATATCATCCATATTAAAACTAGAATTAGAGCTATAATAAAAGAATACAATCCGCTTTCAATAGCCTCTTTTCCAAGAGATGGGCCAACAATTTCTGACTGAATAATTTCAGCAGATGCAGGAAGCTTACCTGCTCTTAAAACATTAGCAAGATCAATTGATTCATTCAGTGAAAAATCTCCAGTAATTTCAGATCTTCCTCCAGAAATAGCGCCATTGGAAACTCCAGGAGCAGAATAAACTATGTCATCTAAAACAATTGCAATATTTGTAGCTTCCCTAAATGCCTTCCCAGTCATATTCTCCCATACCCTTGCTCCTTTCGCATTCATTTGCATGGATACGGCAGGATTTCCAAGAGCATCATAGGTTTGTAACGCATCAACAACTACTCCGCCACTAAGTGGTGGTAAATTTTCTCTATTAGAACGTAAGGCATATAAACCTACTGTCTTGGTATCCTCATCTTGTTTTCCCCATATAAAACGAATATATCTATATTGTTTAGGTAAGAGTTTTCTAACTTCAGGATTATCGAGGTAACCTATTACCTTTTCTTTGTCTTTGATTGAAAAATTAGCTATCACAGGACCACCTTCAAAACCATAACCTTTAACTAAATCAAGAATAGGGCTTGAAGAGATAATTGTAGAGTCTTGAGCTTCAACATCAGCTAGAAGATCATCAATTGAACTTTTCTTTAAATCTTCCTTTTCCTTGATTTGGACAGATCTAAGGTATTCATCTGCTTGAACTAAAAAACCAATCAGTTCAATATTTTTAAATGTCTCCCAAAATTCAAGTTGGGCTGTGCTTTGAAGTAAATTTTTAATTCTTTCAACATCCTTAGCTCCTGGTAATTCAACGAGTATTCTTCCAGAATTACCCAATCTTTGTATATTAGGTTGAGTTACTCCAAACTTATCAATTCTTTTTCTTAAAACTTCAAATGCTGATACTATTGACTCATCAACTTTCTCAGCTAAAATAGATTTAACTTCTTCATTTTGCATTTCAAAATTAATTTCATCGCTTAAAGTTCTGTTAGCAAAAATAGTTGGTGAAGCTAGTTTTAAATTATCTGACATTGATTCAAAAGCTTGAAAAAAAGATTCAATGTATGGATCATTAGTTTGTTTTTGAAGCTCATCAGCATTTTCAAGTGCTTGATTAAAAGAAGGATCTTTGGAGTTTTCGGCAAGACCTTTCAAAATATCTTTGACAGATATTTGAAGAATAACATTAATACCACCCTCAAGATCCAGACCTCTATTTAACTCTTTTGTTTTAGCATCATCATAGGATGTAAAAAAAGATATTGGAATTTGCCCTATAGAATCAAGGTAATTAATTTTTGCATTTTCCCTTAACTGAAGATAATCAGTATCATCCTCTGAAATTAAATTATTAGCATACTCTGTAGCTTTATTCTCTTGGTAAGAAGATATAAAAGTAAATGAGAGCTGATAAATACTAACGAAACAAAAAAGAATTGCAAATGTTCTAATCAGAGAATTATTCTGCATCTTATTTTTTTATATAAATTAAGCCAGCAAATATAAAGCTTAAGAAAGTATTTAACAACTTATACAAAATATATTAAAAAAAATGAAGTGACAATTATAAGTTATTTAAAGCATCATTCATACTTCGAACAGAAGCAGAACTCTTTTCAAACTTTTTCATTTCATCAGGATTGAGTTTTAAATCAAGAATACTTTCAACACCATTTTTACCTATAATACAGGGTACACCAACACAAATATCTTTCTGTTCATACTCACCTTCCAATAAAACTGAGCATGGTATTAATAAATGTCTATCATTCAAAATACTGTCTACAAGATAGGAAACAGAAGCACCAGGAGCATACCATGCCGAAGTTCCTAAAAGTTTAGTTAATGTTGCACCTCCTACCATGGTGTCAGAAGAAATTTCATCTAATTCTTTTTCAGATAGAAAATTTGAAACAGGAATACCGTTATAGGTCGCTAATCTTAATAATGGAATCATAGTGGTGTCTCCATGACCCCCGATTACCATTCCTTCAATTTGATTAGCAGGTTTATTTAAAGCGATTGATAAATATGTTTTGAATCTTGAACTATCTAATGCACCTCCCATTCCTATTACTCTATTTTTTTGAAGTTTAGTGTGTTTTAGAGTCAAATAAGTCATAGTATCCATAGGATTTGAAACCATGACGATGATTGTATTTGGGGAATATTTTAAAACACTTGTGACAACAGATTTAACAATACCTGCATTAATTCCAATTAGTTCCTCCCTAGTCATTCCAGGTTTCCTTGGAACTCCTGATGTTACGACAACAACATCACTATTAGATGTAGCTTTATAATTATTGGTTACCCCTTTAATTCTGGAATTAAAGCCCAACGTTGTAGAGGTTTGCATTAAGTCTAATGCTTTACCCTCTGCAAGACCTTCTTTGATATCTAAAAGGACAATATCACTAGCAATTGACTTGATTGCGATATATTCAACACATGAACTTCCTACATTTCCAGCACCTACAACAGTAACTTTCATTTTATTTATTTTAGGACAAATCTAAAAAGATTTTTATACATTGAAATACAAAATTTATGCGTCTATGTTGGCATAAATCGCATTTTTTTCAATAAAATCTCTTCTAAGTGGAACTTCATCTCCCATTAACATTGAGAAAACATCGTCAGCCTCACCTAATGAGTTAATATCTATTCTCTTAAGGGTTCTTTTGTCTGGGTTCATTGTTGTTTCCCAAAGTTGTTCAGCATTCATCTCACCTAGCCCTTTATATCTCTGAATATTTGAACCGGTTCCATTTTCTTCCATCAATTTATCTCTTTCCTCATCAGACCAGGCATAATCTTTTTTATTTCCTTTTTTAACAAGATACAGTGGAGGTGTTGCAATGTAAACATAACCAGAGTCTATCAATTCCCTCATATAACGAAAGAAAAATGTCAATATAAGTGTTGAAATATGACTTCCATCAACATCAGCATCGCACATAATAACTATCTTATGATATCTTAGCTTTTCTAAATTTAAAGCTCTGCTATCTTCTTC
>MDTD01191077.1_pt1 | contig 13118 bp, 8 predicted proteins | sample 811221 | NCBI WGS metagenome assembly MDTD01 (sample SAMN05326646, study PRJNA326480) | marine metagenome | isolation source: seawater | place: Pacific Ocean: South West | collected 2011 | reverse complement strand
CGTCGGTGGTAGCTCCACCAATATCAACCCCCACAACCTTTATATCATCTAATTCAGCAACAGTTTGTATAATTTTGCCAACTGCACCGGGTGTCGGCATAATGTCCTCATCAGTGAGTTTCATAAGATTCGGGTAGCCTGGCGCATGTGACATTACGTGATCCAGAAACTGAGCCTGAATTCGTTGCCGTGGTGGATCCAAATTTTCTTTTTCAAGGGTAGGTCTAAGATTCTCACATATATCAAGTTCTACTTTATCTCCTAATATACGCTCTACTTCATCACGAGCATCTACATTACCGGAATAGATGACAGGGAGTTTATAAGAAAGCCCCAGTCGAGGTTTAGGATTACTGGCACCTACGATTTCCGTGATCGCTAAAACATGTTTAACTGTACCACCATCAACCCCTCCAGCTAATAACATCATATCCGGTCTCAAATAACGCACTCTTTCAATTTTCTCATGAGGCATTAGCCCATCGTTTACTGCCAGAGTTTCCATGACGATAGCCCCTGCTCCCAGAGCTGCTCTTTCGGCACTCTCACCCGTCATTTCTTTAACAACTCCAGAAACAACCATCTGCAAACCGCCACCTGCCGATGAAGTCGAAACATAAATATCCACTCCGGTGGTGTCACTAAAGTCTTTAAGAATATTACCTTCCTCTGTCAGCATTTTAATACCACTTAGCTCTTCGAGTTCACGAATAGCATTTCTGACACCATTAGTAACGTCTTCCACCGGTGCCTCCACAGTTGTTGGAGCTTCACCTCTATGAGTTTGACGATATTCACCATCAACTTTTTGAATCAAAATCGCCTTGGTAGTAGTACTACCACAATCAGTAGCTAAGATTCGGCGGATACTTGCAGGATCAATATTTGACTTTGCCATAGATTTTCCTCAGTAATTACTTACGACTCAATACCTCTAACTCATGCATAGCCTTACCAGCTAAATGTGGATCTTCTGAAGGTTTGGACAAACCTAATTCATCTTTTACAGAATTCAGTCCCTCTGGACATTGACCTTTCGCTGCCAACTCAATGAAACTGATAAGTTCTTCCACGGCTACCTGCTTTTCCAGCATTTCCACTACTCGTGAATATTGCCCACCGTCCATAAATAAAAACACGATTGGCCTCAAGGTTAATAGAAAAGAAGACATTACAAAAGCCAAAGGCCGATGCATTTCTAAATAAAATATTGCAGGGACAGTTAGATTATAGCGTTCCAAACCCTGCGCCAATTTCCATAAAAGTTTACGATCGTCCAAATTGAATAATGATTCAGCCACCTATAATTCCTTTTAAAGCTGTCCAGAAGTCAAATAACAGAAAGTCCATTCGGCCAATCAAAAGCGAAACGCGAGCCATTATGGTGTAACCAAAGCTTGAACCGAAAGTAATCATCAAGAAGTAAATTCCGATTTTCGCCATTACTCCCACACCACCTTTATGCTCAGTGGAGAAGAAGAAGTAGATTAAAATACAAATAACCCCAAATGCCATTAAAAGAGCGTTAAATATATTTTTAAGCCCATCACCGTAAGCCTGCGTAAGGTCAGTGTTACGCAAATTCGATGCCTCTTTCTGGCTTATGCTAAGCGCAGATAGAAAATCATCACCTTGTCCAAAAAACTTCTGAGCGGACTGAACACCTAGTTTCTTACTAAGTTCCTCATCTACATCAAATACTTTGAAATCATCTACACTGGAATGAAAATGAGATACGATCTCCTTCAAAGAGGCCCAACGAGTAATACGACCTTGTTGATACTCCTTAAAATTGAGAATACTAGATTTCAAATCATTGGCATTCGCAGAAGAAAACTCCTCATGATTAGAACGTGCAAAGGTTCTAATTTGAATAATAAATTTGTAAATTTTATCCTGAACTACCCGGTCTCGCTTGGTAAGCTCTAAATGTCTTTTCTGGCGCTCAATATACCCCTTGTTAAATGCGTGAATCTGGTCTGCTACTTCCTTGGAGTATTTGCCTCCCGAATCGGCTTTAAGAATAGTGTCTAGCATTGTACGTTCATACTTGGCCAACTCATCCTTTAAAATTTCAGGTAGAAAACGATGCTTTGATGCCATGGTTTCTAGGATTTCAGCCAATTGTGCAAAACTCGTGTGATCTTTGAGTGCCACCATCTCGTAATCCTGAAAAGCAGCAATTATTCGAGACCATTCTTCACTATCAAGGCTGGCTTTACCGGATAATTCTTTGGATTGAAGCCGTAAGAAAATATCAAGTTGAGTCATACATTTGGCACTCAAAGCCAAATGATTGAATGGAGTTCCATCTGCAGGAGATATTCTTGATTCATTTAAGACTTTGAGTCTATCATAGCTAGCCAGCGCACTTGGACGCGCCGATTCAAACTTCTTGGTCGTACCCGTAATTTGCTGGATAACATCTGCCTTAAAACGAGTCGTCATTACAAGGCCAATCGTTCCGCCCACAACAAGTGCTATAGCCCATCGCGATACCCAACTTACCCTAGGAACCAGTTTTAAAATCATCATGAATCCGAGTATGGTTGGAATCAACATCCACCAGTCTTGTACAACACCAGGGTCAGGCGTAACCAACACGTCCCAGATTTTCTTATACAAAACATCATTAATAGCTCGAGCAAATAAATAACCAGCCGAAACTCCAACATACAAATGTTCAGCAAATCGATATAAAGGGTTCTCTTTATATAAAAACGAATAAATAGACAATGTAAGAAAACCGGCTAACAGCACAATAAATTCTTGAAAACCAATCATCTCTAGGCCTCCCGTGCCTTTTCAATCAAATACAATACATTGGATAACAAAATAAAAAAGATGATCACAAGATGGGCTATGGACTGTGCATCCATTCCGGATAGGCCTTTACCTTTTTCCCCAACTAGAGATTCGTAAACTGCTGCCCCTCTTAAACCACCTAATAACCCTACCAATTGTTGTGCATCTAAATAGGAATAGAATCTTGGAGCACTTACAGCCGTCACACCAGCTGAAACAGGAATACCATGAATGGCATAAGCAACACCTACATAAGCTGGCACTCCGGGGTCACCAGCGCTAAGCGATATTACCAAACCTGCATCTTTGAGCGAGCTAAAATCTTTCATAATCGCATACGAAGAAGTTGAGTTTTTCTTCTCATCCTTCGGAAAAGCTGAATAAATATCATTGCAGAAAACAGCCACCTGATTTAAGCCAGTGTTAGGACCGTAATAAAACCCTAAATTCACGTAATCTCGTCCGTATTCCACTTGATATTTTCCACTAGCAATAACACGCTCAAAAGCAAGATTAGCCATAGAAGGTCCCGCCGGATAAAGCGCAATCGCTATGACTTTAAGTTTTTTACGAAATGCATGATGAACTAGAGCTTCGGCCATAGGCTTGAGTTCCGGTCCTGATGCCGGATCATAATCAAAACTTATTACGATCGTCTCTCCAGCCTCTAAGCTCTCTATTTTTTCATATAATTGCTTCACCTCGGGGTCATGCTGCACCGGCAATCCAATGGGAGTCAGTAGAGGGATAACCACGCTAAATGCAATGAATAAAAAAACGTAACGTCGATCAAGATTCTTCAAAAACTCTAACATCAGAACTCCTAATCTCTCCCTAAATGTTCGCTCTCCAGACCAATCCAGATTCGAACAGAGGCTGCCACCATACCAAGGGCTGCGCCAATCATGATGGCACGCTGACCTGTGGCATTCAGAACAGTCATAATATAACCACTAATATCACCAAACCAACTACTTCCATCGCCTGGCAAGAAAGGCATGACAGCATTAATCAATGAACCAACCTCAGCACCAATTGGAACTCGACCTAACATAACCAAAAAAGCCGCAAAAAGAAGAAGAGTGGCTTCAGTGGTCTTAGCCCTAAAAGCTCGATATGCTGCAGATGCCATAAAAAATGCAAGCAAACTAAACATTGTCGCCTGCAAAGGATCATAAATCCCCTCAAAAACTAGTCCATCAAACCAAAGGTTTCGCTTGGTTTGCGCATAACGCATTTCTGTACTCTTTATAGCAAGCGGCAGACTTGATATATCATACATTGATTTACTCACTTCATATTTAACGCCATCTAATTCAAGAAAATAAACTTTTGTAGACGAAAGTCCAGCAACATTTTCCGATTTCAGCTGCTCGTAATGGCTAGCCTCAATTTGAATATCATAAGTCTTATCAACGCCGTAAAGACCCGCTGCGATTACGGCAAAAATAAAACCTGCGATTAGAATAATTGAATAAATCCAGTTTTCTCGCTGCCTATATATACGATTAATATGAACACTCGCCAAACTAGCCAAACCTAAGACCATAGCAAAAGTTGCAACAATTGAAGTGAAGTCATTGATGCGTGCAGCTGCAGTATTAATAAACGCAATATTTAGGATGTAATCGCATAGCAGTAATGCACAGACTACAAAGGTTATTATCATTGGGATTTCACGCTTCATGCCAGCTCCTTCTACGAAAATATGTAACTCAGACTGAACACCGAGGGTAAACTAAACAGACGAATTGCCATTTCTGCTAAACAACCGTAAAGAATTGTCATCATAATAAAAATCTTACCAACGTCTTGACCTTTTAAAGAACCCAGAAGTAAAGGATCATTTGACATATATGCAGAGGCCGCAAATAACTCCTCACCAATCAATACATAATCACAAGCCGCAATAAAAAAAGGTAATTGAGAGGATTCTGCAGTACCTGCAATCTGAATAGCACCAATATGATTCCCAGTTTCTGCTATAAGTAAAGATTCAGCATAAAATGTGCCTAACATCATAATTGCAGCGGGCTCTTCACGTACTAACATTCCATTTACTCCTGCTGCGAATGCAAATTGATCGTCAGTCACATAATAAATAGCTCCTTCGTTATACGTATCAGGATGACCTGTACGTAAATATGATTCTTTCACTACATCCTGAGCAGTAGATAAAACCATTGATTTGGCGCAAGGAACCTTAAGGTCGGTATCATAGACTGCCGTTTTTCGGGCAACAGAACCTAAAATGTTCAAACCAGCCAAAGTCTGAATATCATCAATGTCCATGATTCCTGGGATAAATACACAAGCTCTACCCATTTCTGTTGCTCGCCCTACCGCTTCGTTGACACTAGCTAGAGCAGGTATTCTGCGGACATACATCCGTCCGCCGGATCGAGCCTTGCGGATATAAAATACAATGCAACCGCAAAACACCATAAGGAGCAAAAAAGTTGAAATTTCATGGGCTTTGATTACACTTCCAGCCGCATGAACACTGGGAGTAACCAATGTCAGCATAACCAGAACTAATCCATTTTGAATCATGGAAAATCGCATAGAACCACCTGGTATGAATGTTTAAATAGGCCCATAGGATACAACTCATACCACGGCATCACAAGTCGCCCATTTAAGCTAAAAAGTAATAAAAAGAATCTGTGACCTCATTCCAAACTTTTCCTCTATCAAATAGTTCCTACTTGTTTCACTTGTATTAAAGCCTTTCAAGCTCAATTTTCGACACACATATATCAGCAATAAATCCAGTCATTTGAATCGGGAAAACATTAAAAATAAACTCTTTGTAGTAGTACAAGTTTACTTAGTTATATTCATGGGGAAGTCCAAACGCCCCACAACTCTGGGATCCATTCCTATATTTGGGTCATGGGTAGAAAATAGACAAATTAATTGACGTGAATTAACCAGATCAAAAATATATTCATAAATCTCATGGGCAAGGTCCTTTTCGAGATGAACCAAAGGCTCATCTAAGAACAGTATTTCCTGAGAAAAAAGTAACGCCCGTCCTAGGTTAATGCGTTGTTGCTGTCCTCGAGAAAGATTCTGAGGGAATTGCATCAAATATCTTCCGATTTGCAAAATATCAATCAATTCATCAAAAAAATCTTGTGCAGGTTTTTCAAGTCGACCTAAACGTGCTGGAAGCCAAAGATTCTCTTCGCATGTTAATTCTGGTAAAAGATGACTCGTTTGAAAAGACATGCTCAAGCATTGCTTAAACCAACGATCTCGATCCTTAGAATTAGATAAATCGATTTCGATTGGTCCATAATTGATTCTACCTTGTACATTTTCTCTACGACCCGCGACACATTCCATTAAAGACGTCTTTCCAGAGCCTGAAATACCCCATAAAATATGCAGACCTCGACAAAAATCTAGATCTGAGGCTTTTACAACTGGGGTCGATGTATTGATGGGCCAATATAAATCGTTTATCTCTAGTTTCATTGAATCTATTCTATTATTTATTGTTCCACAGTATTTTAACAAGCCCTTAAAGATAGACAATTAACAAAAGTTTTGCGGACTTTTTGTTAGAATCCACCCTTACGCTACCGATACTTCGTAAAGATGTTCGCGCGCACTTTTTTCAGGCTGAGCCTAATTGTAGGCTTTCTCGGGCTTTTTTGCCCACGACTTTTGTATGCTCAAATTGATTCGATCAATATTGAATTAGTTCCTCCTAACCTTTTATTAACTGGTTCATTCGTAGATATACAATGGAGAGTCCAGCAATCAAATAACCCTCAGCCTTTCGATCTTACATTTTTCAGAGAGGGTCCCTGTGGAACAAATCAATCATTGATTTCAGGAGTTCCGCCAGCAGAGGAGACTAGTGGTCCACATGTCGTAGCGTTATGTGACGGAGACCGCGTCTTAAATAAAATTTTTGTTATAGGTCGAGAAAACACCAACGGTATTTTAGTCCCCGGCTCGCCCACAGTAGAAATAATTTCAGACACAGTTCCGCCAGACCCACCCAATTTGGATGCTGAAAGTAATGATTTTCCTAAAACAGTTTATACACCCACTTTTCAAATTACTGGAAATGTAGATAACTCTCTGCCCGCTGGGAATGCTACAGACAAGCCAGAAACCGCTGGAAGTATCACAGTATTTACAAGAGGTTTACCTGACCCAGTCACTGGCGAACTTACTAGGAATGTATTAGGGGGTGGTCTAATTCAACCAAGTGCCAATTATATTGCCACCATAGATATCTCTTCTCTTGCTCCTAACGTTCCGACCAGCCTAATAATGATCGCTACAGATTCTTTGGGAAATGAAAGTGCAGAAAAGTCAATCGGAGATGTCACACGCGGCATTGGAGGCAATGTAAATATTCAAAACGCCACACTTAATCCGGCCCCAGATTCCATCACCAACCATACAGGAGTCCTAATTTCGGGCCAAGTTTTTGGAACTGTTGCACCGTTTGCCGTCAAATTTTATGTAGATGGTTTTCTAAATTCAGAAATCGCTGGACTTAGTAACGGAGATAATTTCTCGCATAGTCTTAATCTCACAGAGGAGGGTCAACATTGCTTTGAAGTTGAGCCCGAGAATTTTAATACCCCTATTTTCAAGCCGGGTCGTACTAGCCTAGGTTGTATAAGCCTTGACCAAACCCCACCTCCAGCTCCGCAATTATTCGAACCCAATCCAAATAGTATATTAGTTACAAAAGGCCCTTCCATAACCATAAGAGGGACCACAGAAGGTGATGTCTTTAACAACAATACATTAAATCCTAAAATCTTTATTGAGGGCCCAGCTGGAATAGTTTACAGTCCAATCAGCCCCGTTGAGATCACTACCTCTGGCAATTTTAGTATTACAGCAGACATTCAAGATTTACCTGACAGTCAGCACACCATAAGTCTGCAAGCAACGGATGAAGTTGGCAATACCGATCCATCAGCTGTTACCAGATTCACATTCATAAAAGACACAATCTCATCTGTGGTTGAAGAAGTCCGAGTTGACAATATTCTAGTGCCGCAAATCAACCCACCACTATTTGTACCTTCAAGGTCTATTGTACTATCTCTCCGACTTAATGAAGAAGTCGTTAATGCGCCAAAATTAGAAGTCAATCCGTTTACAGGCAATCAGTTTACCGCTGGTTTACGTGGTGGAAGTGGCAGAAATTGGGAATATAGTTTTAGTACAAATCAAGGCCAAGATGGGCCCATTGGAATCAAAGTTAGTGACGGACCCGATGCTGCAGGAAATACAGTAGATTTTAATCTTGAAAATATTCTTATCGTAGATACCATTGCCCCACTTGTTTCAAGCATGATACCTAATGAACGTAGCATCCTATCCAAAACACCGAATCCAATCCGCATATTGTTTGAAGACCGACCTTTAGTGGAAGAATTTCTAGCATCAGGCGTAGATACACAGTCTGCTAGTATCCAAATATTTGACCCTAACAACACAAGCCTGAATGTTGATCTCGTTGAGTTTGACCCTGTAACTGTTGATGTAGTTCCCCAATCAGATTTCACGATAGAAGGTGATTATCGAATAGAAATAATTATCAGTGATAAAGCTGGCAATCGATCGTTGAAGGATACACGAATTTTCACTATGGATTTTACAGGTATAACTAATGATCGAATTAGCTGTACTCCTGAGAATAATGGCTTCGCAAAATTTGGATCTGCACCTTTCCAAGAGGGGTCAGCACATAGCGTGTCATTAAATGTAGACCATTCTCAATTCGACCCACAACTCTCGACACTGGTACTTAAAAATTTCCAAGAGATTCCTCAAATTTTACCGGGTGTCAAAAAAGTTACAGATACCAATACCATAAGATACGAGCTAAGCAATCAACTTCCTAATGATACTAGTAAGGACGGAAAATACGTCATTGAATCACAAATTTTTGACACTCCTGGAAATCTTAACTCAGATTTCTTTTGTGTGTTCACCTATGACAACTGTAACCCTACTGTAGAATCCTTTTTTCCATTAAATCAAGCCAACGTAAGTCGTAATTTGCGTCATGTAAGCGCCGTAGTCAAAGATTGCCTACCTCGCTTCGATGTGGAAATCAGTGATATAGATCTTACTCAGAGTACGATTAAAGTCTTCAAGGCTAACGCAGATGGAAGTAATGAAGAAGAAATTCTTTCAAGATTGAGATTCGAAGCTTTACCCGAGCAACGTTCACAAAAAATCCTATTAGAGTTTATCGATGAAAATGGCGTAACCACATCCCTCCCTAACGACGGTAGTGCCGATGGTCGCTACAATATGGAAATCGAGGCTTATGATAAATCTGGAAATCGATCCGGTGTTACATCGTCATCATTTCAACTTGACACACAAGATCCCATCCTATTGGCAGAAAACATTGAGAACGATCAGAATCTTGCAGGTGGAGAATACTTTCTATTTGGAAAGGCACGTGACAACTCCGGTGGAAGTGGATTAGACAGAGTTGAAATCCAAGTACAAGCCGTTAACGGGCTGATACCCACAACCACGCTGCTAGAATTTACGCCCGTACTACTAGCAGGCAGTCCTCTTCCCCCTACCGACCCAAATCCAGCATTCCGAAATTGGTCATACAATCTAAATCTAAATGTAAATATTGATACCAACACTCATATTACACTTAGAGCATACGATAAAGCCGGTAATTATCGCGATTACACCTTCCGGATAAAAATGATAGCAGATCATTTAGATATCCCCGAGAAATCCGTTCCTTACAATGGATCCAGTACAGACCTATTCTTCGTAAGTTTTGGTTGGTCACCAGTTCAAGATGCAATATCCTATGAACTGGAGATAATAACGCCTAATCAAAATCGTAATAATTTTAATGTAAACGGTCTAAATACCACAATTAATATTGCTGCTCTAGGTGAAGGAGAAGGTTTATATAGCTGGAATATTAGAGCTGTTGACAGTCTCGGGAATAAAGGGCCCGCGACTCTCAATACCAACTTCACCGTAGATCAAACTCAACCAAAAATTACTAGCATACAACTCCAAGACCCCTCTCCTGAATCACAGGGACGAATTACTCAAGGAATTACTCGCTTCATAATTTCATTCAGTGAGGAAATGAACGTAAATAAAATCCCAAGTTTAGAGTTACGACCTATTGAAGGTACTCAGGGACAAGCAATTCCTCTCCAAGTTCTATCCTTTTTCGAAAACACACTAACTGCACAAGCCGAATTAGAAGCCCCATCGCCAAATAATCAAAGCTTACAGGGCTTTGTAAGAGTACACGCAATGAGTGGAGAAGATCTCGCAACCAACTCATTAGCTCCAATTGACCCTGGAATCTCCTTATTTGAAATTTATACAGGACCTCATTTTGAAGCTAAGTTCTTCTCCAACCCTGTAGACAATGAGGATTTAATTTTTGTAATCAAAGGATTCATATCTGATGGAGGACGAGCTACAGAGATCCCAGACGCTCCCTCTGTAGTTCTAATCGATAGCCGCAATCGTGAAGTCGCTCTTGACCCACTTAGATTGACCAAAGAATCTTTTGCCGTAAATTTTAATCTAAGTCTTGTTAATAATAATAATTTCACTATGGTCATTACAGGTGAAGATAAATATGGCAATACCAACTCTCGATCTTTCTTTATTACTATTGCAGATATTTTTCCAGGACCTCCTCAACAAATTCTTACCTCATTATTGAAAATAGATATTCCTCCGGGATCAACAACCAAAAAGCAAGAAATCTTAGTAATACCTGCCACAGCATTAGCCATATCAGCATACCCAAAAGAACTTGAACTTATTCAGCCTTTAGATAGTAGCCCCCAATTGCTACCATTACTAAAAGAGTCTACAGTCACCGGATCTTTATTATCTAGCGCCAACTCCAGAATCGCCAGCTCCCAAAGCAAACTTGGATTGTACGTTCACAATGGCACAAAATGGCGACATATGGGAGTTGCAAGAATCAAACAAAATGCATTTCGAGCTAAAAGTAAATACCTAGGGCCCATGGCTTTAATGATCGATAATCAAGCACCGAAAATAGTAGGAAAACCTAGACAAATTGGTCAGAAATTAGAATTCGAAGTGACCGAAAATGGTTCCGGCATTGATTTCAATAAGAGTGCTTTTATTTTTCGTGGAAAAAGAAACCTATTAAACAATCAAGATAATGGATATCTCGATGTAAGATTAAATGAAGTAGGACATGAATTTGGTGAGGCCGATGGGCAACTCGAACTTGTTGATTTAGCTGGCAATAAAAGCTTATCAAAAAACATTAATATTGCGCTGCAAGGGACTCCTCAGGCTCAGATTTATGTTTATCCAAATCCCGCCAGACAAACACTGAATTATGAAATTCGTACAAATTTTATACCTAAAGCTGCCGAAATGTATATATACGATTCAGCTGGTGATAGAGTTTATTCGGAAAGCCTAGACATGAATACAATGCGAGAAAAGTACCAATGGCCACTTATAAATACGTCTGGTGACATTGTGCACCGCGGCGTTTACTTCCTAAGGATTAAACTAGTGGAAGAAACTCGCACTTTGAAAAAAACAATGAAAGTGGTAGTTCTTAATTAATGCTGGAGACAAAAATGGAAAAAAGAAATCCATTAATAAAAACTTTATTATGTATGATATTGGCCCTGTTAATGATTGGGTGTGGCGCTGCTCCCGGCGGCGATAGTTTGGATGGAGCCAATAGTGATTTGGGTCTACCTCTTTCCGGAGCAGCAGAAAAAAATGTTGCTGCCTGGAATACCTTTGGTGACTCCTCCTATTCCGCCGCAAAAACTCTATTTAATCAAACAATAGGAAGCGGAGATGCAACTGCACACGATCTTTCTGAAGCATATGCTGGTCGTGGATGGGCAGAGGTTAAACTTAATGGTTCCAGTCATGGTATAAGTGATTTCAGACTAGCACTTGAAAAAAATTCAGCACAACCTGAGGCACGTGTTGGGCTGGCAGGAGCACTTATCTCCAAAGGTGAGCGTTCTGACATTGATGAAGCTGTCACAGTCTTAGAGGGACTTAGCTCCAGTGCAGGTTCTTTTAGTTTCATAGATCGTTATAACGTTGGGGTTACTAATGCAGAGGCTCATGCTATGTTAGCCTACGCATATTTCGTACAAGGCAATCGCGCGAAATCTGATGAACAGATTAGTATAGCTAGAGATCTAGATTCTCAATTTACGGGAACACCAGTAGATCAAATTGATGAAATCCTAAGTTTCATTCCTTAGTCGTAGAAGACTTATAGATTCTAGATGAGGCGTTTGAGGAAACAGATCCACTAGTTCCATATCCATGAGTTCGTAAGTCCCAGATGATTTAGAATCCCGATCCAAGCCCATAAAATCCTTAATATTCTCTTGCAAAGTTTTAGGGTTACAAGAAACATAAATCAGCCATGGTATTTTTAATTGCCTAATCCATTGCCTCGCTTTCGGATGACACCCAGAGCGAGGTGGGTCTACAATCAACACGTCTGTTCCATCCATTAATTTTAACAATTCCTGGCTATGCTCAACCTGTCCTTGAAAGACTTTTAAGTTATCAACGCTATTCAATCGAGCATTAGTTTTTGCTAGCTCCACCGCTTCTTCAACTTCTTCAATTCCCAAAACTTGTGTGAAATGTCTTGATAAAAAAATACCGATACTGCCTGCTCCGCAATATAAATCCAACAACTTTGGCTGACCGCTATTTAGACGTGGTAAGACAGATTTCAATAGTAAGTTCTCTATAGCATCATAAAGAACGAACATACCTTCAGAATTTGTTTGGTAAAAAGATCGCGGACCCACATCGAATAAACAGTGACCCACTTTTTCACGTAAAGCTAGCTTCCCTCCCAGATGACGAATAGAATCATACTTTACAGCATCAGCTACTCCGGCATGGATCGTTTCATAAACGCCAGCCACTTCCGGTAAACTCAATAGACCATCATACAAGTCCTTTAACTGATCGACAGAACTAGTCACCACAAGATTTACCAAAACTTGCCTTTGATCAGAAGAACCTCTCAGAACCAAATGTCTAAGAATGCCATCATGACTCCAAGGGTTATAACCAGAAATATTAGAAGATTCAAACCAAGAGCTTACTAATTTGAATACCTTATCCATCCAAGGATGCTGTATCCAGCAAGTCTCTAGAGATAAAACAGACTGAAAACGACCTTGCTCATGAAGTCCTAAGCTTTTCTCTCCTCCCTTGTGCTGTATGAAACTGAATTCCATCTTGTTACGATAATAGAAATCCGAAGGGGCAGAGTG
>MDTD01086667.1_pt1 | contig 13118 bp, 15 predicted proteins | sample 811221 | NCBI WGS metagenome assembly MDTD01 (sample SAMN05326646, study PRJNA326480) | marine metagenome | isolation source: seawater | place: Pacific Ocean: South West | collected 2011 | reverse complement strand
TCACAGCTAATGATTTAAAAGAAAGTCTAAAAAAGCTCAAATCTACTAAAGCAGACTTCTCTTTTATTGCTCATCAAATAGAAAACATAAATCTTAGATCATTTTATTTTAAAAAAAAAAAGATTGCTTTGTTTAACCACAAATATAAAAATTTTAGATCACAGGATTTACCGACTTGCTTTATTGATGCAGGGCAGTTTTATTGGGGAAATATTAATTCATGGATTAAAAAAGATTCAATATATTCATCAAATACCACTGCTATTGTCAGGAATAAAAATTTTTATATAGATATTAATGAGAAAAAAGACTGGAAAAAAGCTGAAAAAATTTTCAAAAAAAGGAAATTTTAGATTAATTAAATTTAATAATAAATATCTAAAATTAGTTTATTTATGGAGGAATGATAAATTAGTAATAAGAAATTCTTTAAGTAAAAAAAAAATTTCTTACGAAAATCACAAACTTTGGATTAAAAATAAACTTAAAGTAAAATCAAATAAAATATTTATATTTCTCAAAAATGAAGATCCTATAGGAACTTGTTCTATAATTAAAAATAAAAATTATTTCCATTTTAATTATCTAATAGAAAAAAACTCAAGAAAAAAAGGTTATTCCAAAATAATGTTAAAGAGGTTTATAGAACGACTAAAAAGACTGAAAATTAAACAAAAAATCATAGCAATAGTTATTAAAAGTAATCAATTATCTTTTAAATTGCTTTCAAATCTTGGATTTGAATTAACTTCTAGAAAAGCTTCATATTATATCTTAAAATTAAAAATATGAGAAAAAAAAAATTAAAATACTATTTAAATATCATTAACCAAATAGAAAAAGTAAGAAAAAAAAATAATGTCAATTGGATGAATCTTTTAAGAATTGGTTTTACACACGCTCCAAATCAAACAAAAAAGACTTTAACAAAGATTTATTCAGATGACGCAAAAATTTCAAAGCTCCTAAAAAAATTAAATACCTAAATTTAATGATAAAAATTGGAAATTCTCAAAAGCCATTTATCATTGCTGAACTTTCTGGAAACCACAATGGTTCTCTAAAAAATGCAATTAAATTAGTGCGTGCTGCAGCAAGGTGTAAAGTTGATGCTATTAAAATTCAAACATATACAGCTGATACAATGACTTTAGACTCTAAAAAGAAAGGATTTGTAATTAATAACAAATCCAGCATTTGGCATGGTTACAAGTTGTATAATTTGTACAAAAAAGCTCATACACCCTGGTCGTGGCACAAAAATATTTTTCAAGAAGCTAAAAAACACAACTTAATTTGTTTTAGCTCTCCTTTTGATGAAACAGCTATCAATTTTTTAAAAAAATTTAATCCGCCAATTTATAAAATTGCTTCATTTGAAAATACAGATTTAAGATTAATAAAATTAGCTGCAAAAACAAAAAAAATTTTAATCATTTCACTTGGTTTAGCGACTCTATCTCAAATAAAAAAGGCAGTAAATACAGCAAAAAAAAATGGGTGCAAAAAATTAATTTTATTAAAATGTACTAGTGATTATCCTGCAAGTAATTCAGACATTAATCTTTCTGCTATTCCAATCTTAAAGAGGAAATTTAAATGTGATATCGGTTTATCTGATCATACGATAAGCCTGGGTGCAGCGATCGCGGCTGTAGGAAAGGGAGCATGTGTGATTGAAAAACACTTTAAGCTAAATAATGTTAAATCAGTAGACTCTAAATTTTCTCTCGATGAAAAACAAATGAAGATATTTGTTAAAGAAATTCATAATGCTTGGGAGTCTATCGGTAAAGCAAAATTTGGACCGGTAAATAATGAAAAAAAGAATCTTCAATTTAGAAGATCAATTTATACAACTAAAAAAATCAAAAAGGGTGAGATTTTTTCTGTAAAAAATATTAAATGCGTCAGACCTGGTTATGGTTTAGACACCATTCACTTTGATAAAATTCTAAATAAAAGATCTAAAAAAAATATTAATGAGGCTGTAGCTTTAACTTGGAGTCATATATCAAAATAACAAGATGTATTTAAGATACTGTAAGTCGTGTATAATGCCAGAAACTAAGCCTGACATACAAATTTTTGAAGATGGTGAATGTGATGCTTGCAAGTCATTTAAAGATAGAAAAAAAATTAATTGGGAAAAAAGAAAGAAAGAGTTACTAAAGATTACAAAAAAATTTAAGTCAAAAAACAATAATTATGACTGTATAGTTCCAGTCAGCGGAGGAAAAGACTCAATTTATCAAACTTTAAAAGCCTTAGAACTAGGTTTAAATCCTTTATGTGTCGTTGCTACTACCGATATGTTATCAGATATTGGAAGGAAAAATATTGAGAATCTCAAAAAACTCGGTGTAGATTGTATTGAATATACATCAAATCCTGTAATACGGAGAAAAATAAATTTTTTTACTCTTGAAACATTGGGAGATATTTCTTGGGCAGAACATATAACGATCTTTACAATTCCTGTCAGAATTTCAATAAATATGAAAATTCCTTTAATTATTTGGGGAGAAAATTCTCAAAATGAAAATGGCGGTCCAGATTACATGAGAAATAATAATATTCTAGATAGAAAATGGTTAGAAGAATTTGGAGGCTTGCTTGCATTTAGAACTTCAGATGTAAGTAAAATTTTAAAACTTCCACAGAAATCTTTAATTCCTTATACTTATCCAAATGAGAGAGAATTAAAAAAAAGTAAAACAACTGGAATCTTTTTAGGCCATTACATCCCATGGGACGGCTACTCTAACATGAAATTAGCAGTTAAAAATGGTTTTGAAGTTTATGAAAAAAATGTAGAAGGAAATTTAGTAAATTATGAAAATCTAGACAATTTACAAATGAGAATTCATGATTACTTTAAATTCTTAAAATATGGGTATGATAGAATTACAGACTGGTGTTGTTGGCATATACGTAGAGGCAGAATGAATAGAGAAGAGTCTATAAAAATTGCAAAAGAAAAAGGAGGAAAGTACCCAAGCACATACCTTAAAGTAAGTTTAGAAAAAATTTTAAATGAAATTAACTGTTCAGAGGAAAAGTTTTTAGAAATTTGTAAAAAATTTACTAACCCACAAATTTTTAGATGTGACAATCAAGGGCAGCCAATATTTGACAAAAACAAAAATTTAGAAAAAATAAACTACGATAATATTTCTGAAAAATAAAATTTTAATTTTAGATTATAAAGTTGGAAATGTAAATTCAGTAATCAAAGCTGTAAAACATCTCGGATTCTTGCCAACCTTCTCTAATGAAACAAAAGATATAAAAGAAAGTAGTGCAATTATTTTACCAGGCCAAGGTTCATTCGATTATGCAATGGAAAATATTGAAAAATTAGGCGTAAAAGAAAAAATTATTGAGCACGTAAAAAAAGGAAAAAAATTACTTGGTATATGTTTAGGTATGCAAATACTTGCTACGCTTGGATATGAAAATAACAAAAAGACAAGAGGATTAAATTTTGTAAAAGGTGAGGTTATTAAATTTAGATCCAAAAATATCAAACTTCCTCATATTGGTTGGAGCGAAGTAAAACAAATTGTTGATGATAAATTATTTGATGAAATAGATAATAAATCAGATTTCTACCATTGTCATAGTTATATTTTCGATGCTGATGACAAAAAAAATATAATTGGCTATTCAAATTATAAAGAAAAATTTGCAACCGTGATAAAAAAAGATAACGTATATGGTGTGCAATTTCATCCGGAAAAAAGTCTTAAGTTTGGCCTTAAATTAATAAATAATTTTTTAAAAATTGAGTAAAATCAGAATTATTCCCACTATACTTTTTAGAAATTTTTCAATAGTAAAAGGAAAAAAATTTGCAAGTTGGAGAATAGTAGGTAATTTACATCAAGTAGTTAAGATTTACGCCCTGAGAGAGGTAGATGAAATTATATTTTTAGACTTAGATGCCCATAGATCAAATAATATTAATTACAATTTAATTCAAAGTTTTGCCAATGAGTGCTTCATGCCAGTCACGGTAGGAGGTGGCGTAAGAAACTTATTAGATATTGAAAAATTATTAAATATAGGTGCAGATAAAATTTGTATTAATTCACAAGCTTTTCTTAATAAAAATTTTATAAAGGAAGCAGTAAAAAAATTTGGAAGTCAATGTATTTCTATATCAGTAGACTATAAAATGCATAATAATAAACAAAAATATGTTTATATTAATTCAGGAAAAAAATTTACACACAAAAAGTTATTTGATTGGATTAAAGATATAAATGAACTTAATGTTGGTGAAATTATTTTTACATCAATAGACCATGAGGGAATGATGAGTGGGTTTGATATTGATACGATCAAATCTATTAATAAGCTTACAAAATCACCAATAATTGCCTCTGGAGGATGCGGTAACCCAAAACACGCATCAAGTCTTTTAAAGAAATCAATTGTATCAGGATTATCTATATCAAGTATGTTTCATTTTTCAGAATACACCCCTTTAGACGTTAAAGAGCACCTAGCAAGCCAAAAATTTAATATAAGAAAATAAAGGATGAAAACCATAATATTTGAAAAAATGAAATTATTAAATTTATTTTTAATGATTTTTTTTAGGATATTTGGATACAAAATTTTTTTTGTTAAAATTTCAAGATATTTACAAAATAAATATTTATTAAATATCTTGAAGAAAATAGATTTAAATTGGTTCAATTATCAAGAGTATAATCTAAATAATGTTGAAACTTTTCAGATGCAAAATTTCTTAAGCAACGCCAGTAAAATCTCGGATTTAGTTAGTAAAAAATTTTACAAAAATGAAATGGACAAAAAGTTTACAAATGAAAATTATTTTAAAATTTCTCTTGAATTTAATTTGAAAAAAAGAATTTTCGAATGCCTAGAAATTGTAAAAATAAATGATTATTTAAATTATAACTTCAATATTAAATACATTTGGGCAGAAAAAGATATTGTAAGCGATTATATTTTTAAGCAAAATCAAATATTAAATATCAATAGACTTAAGATAGAATTCTTAGAACTTTTTACGCTCTTAATTGTATATTTTATTAGGTTTGGTAAAAACAAATTGGTACACGTTTTTAAACAAAAGGAAAAAACTAATGAAAAGAAAAATAAAAAACGAGATTTTGAAACGGTATATTTCCCTCATGATCTTTTGACATCAGGACTGTACCAAAAAAATTTTTTTTATTTTGAAAGTAGAAAACATTTATTAAATCCTAATAATATTTTCCATATTGAATGGAACGAAACTTATCTCACTAATGAAAATAAAAAATTTTACAGAGAAAATAAAATTAATTTTCAACTTTGGAATCATTTTTCATCGTTCACAACTTTAAAAAATACACTTATTTTTATTTACAAAAACAAACTCAAATTCACAAAAATTTTTTTGTGGGATTATCATATTTTTAAAATTATTTGTTTTTCTATATTTAAACTCGAGAGAACAGATTTATTTTTAAAAAATTTTTCTAAAATAAAATTAATTTTATCAGGGCACAGTGATCTTTTTCCACCTGAAATTTTAATTTCAGCTAGAAAGCGTAATATTGTTACAATATCTATAGAGGATAGAATCGTATTATCAGGATGGTCATCAAGGTTGATGTTTAATTTCTATTTAGCTGCAGGAGAAACAAGTAAAAATAATTTAATCAATAAACAGTATGATAATGAATGTGTAATAGTTAATGGATTACTTTTTAAGGCAATAAATATAAAAAAAAAATTAATTACAGAAAAGAAATCATTTAATTGTCTAATTACTGATTATCATTCAGAAGTCGATTGGTATATTAATGGCACAAGCGTATTAAACAATTCTCGACGAAATAAAGAATTTTATGATATTGTTTTTGAATTAGCGTCTAGATTCAATAATATTAATTTTATGATTAAATCAAAAAGTTATGAATGGCTGAACCAGAAATTTTATCAACAAATAGTTCAAAAACTTTTGGACAAAAAAAATGTTCTTATTTTAAAGGATCAAAAAAAATGGACACCGGAGTTTTCGCTAAATAATTGCGATTTTTTGTTTGGTTTACATTCTTCTTTGTTAGATGAGGGTCTAGCAGGTGATAAACCAGTAATAATCTTTGATAGAGGTAATTACCCATCAAAAGTTTTTGATTTCGGCAAAGAATTATTATCTGAAAATTTACAAGAAACTATTCAAAAATTTGAAAAATTAACAAATAATTTTAATGATTATAATAAATCACTTGATAAATGTAGATCTTTACTTTTTTATAATATTGATCAAGAAAAATATAAAAAAGAAATTGAAAAAATAATTTACACTACATGATGGATGCAAAATTTTTAAAGAATTATTTTAGAGATTTAGGGAATCTTATTAATTTTGATGATAATGATATTAAGAAGTTAATTGGTATAAAAAAAATATTTAAGAAACTTGGTAAAAAAAATAAAATTTTAGTATTTGGAAATGGTGGAAGCGCGGCAATAGCAAGCCATTTTAGTGTAGATATTACAAAAAACGCAAAAGTTAGATGCACTAATTTTAATGAAGCAGACTTGATTACCTGTTTTTCCAATGACTTTGGATACGAAAGATGGGTAGAGAAAGCTGTAGAATATTACGGAGAAAGAGGAGATATTTTAGTAGTCATTTCTGCGAGTGGAAATTCAAAAAATATGATCAATGGGTGTAGAGCCGCAAAACGTAAAAAGTTTAAATCTATAATTACTTTAACAGGATTTAACGGAAATAATAAAATTTCAAAATTAGGCAATATAAATTTGACAGTTGATAGTAAGTCCTACAACTTAATTGAGAATACACATCAGGTCTTGCTATTATCTTTAGTAGATTTGATAATAGGAAAAACAGTATATCCAGTAAATTAATAAGGTGCAGCTAATCACAAGTCCTTTTAGAGAACTACATCAAGATAAATCAAATTTGATTTTTCTTGGCCAGTGGTGTTTTTCGGCAGGAGAAAAAACTTCTCAAGAGATAATAGATTATCATTGGCTTGATAGAGAAAAGTTTAAAAATGATTTCGATTATTTGAATAAGTTAATATCAAAAACAAATTATCAATTAGCTGATATTTTAAACAAAATAAATAACACATCATATAGCAGAGAATTTTGGTATTTGATCATAAATCCTTGGGTCTCTATGTTTGTGAGCGCAGTGTATGATCGCTGGGAGTCATCAAAAAAAGCTATTGAACTCTCAAAAATATCACAAGTGAATTTTTTAGAATCTGAAAAAAACCTTATACCAAATGATTTTAATGATTACTTGCAATTATATAATGATCATTTATGGAATCATAATATTTTCAAAGATATTTTTGAATTTATAAATATAAAAAAAATAAATATAAAATATATTAAGAAAAAAACACTTTTCAAAAAACCAATCTATAAAAAAAAAAAATTATTTATAAAATTATTTATTGATAAAATTTTTTCTTTATTTACCAAAAAAAAACATGTTGTTTTAATAGATTGCTATTTTAGTTTACTAAATTTTTTAAAATTATCATTCAGTATTAGACAATTACCTAGAATTTATAGTGAATTTTATAAAGATATACAACTTCCAAAAGAAAATAATGATTTGAGAAGAAGAATTAAATTAAATTTAAATAGTAATAATTTTGAAAATTTTCTATCTAGTTATATACCAAAAAATCTTCCAAAAAGTTTTTTAGAAGGTTTTAGTAAAATAATTAATGAAGCAAATAAAATTAAAATAGATAGCAACTTAATCATTTCGGGAAATGCAAATTTTCCTACTGAACTAAGCAAATTTTGGTGTGCTTTAAAAAAAGAGAATAAATCAAATTTATTTTTAAATGAACATGGTGGATCAATACCAACGAAATATAGATATTATGATATTCATACAAAAATATTTGATAAACAAATAAGTTGGTCTAAGACAAAATCGAATAATCAAATTAAATTAACACCCTCAAAATTAATTGGATTTGAAAAAGTAAAATTATCTAGAAAAAATTTATCAATAATAACTTTAGAAACCTCCCAATACGCTTATTATTGCCAAAATTTACAATCTTCAATAATTTTAGAGGATTTTAAACAAAAAAAAAAATTTATGGAAAATCTTAATTCAGAGAAAATAAATTTTAAAATTAAATCTTATAAAAATATGGGTTGGTGTCTTGAAGAAAAATATAAAAAATTTTTTGGGAATAAATCGATAACTAAAAAAAATGTAAAAAAGGTTATTCAAGAATCTAAATTAGTAGTCTGCACTTATCCAGAAACTACATTTTTAGAGTCAATGATATCAGGCGTTCCAACAATACTACTTTATATGGATGATATTTGGAAATTCGATGATTCCTTTCAAGATTTGATTAACAACTTAAGCAAAAATGATATAATCTTTTCTTGTCCACAAAAAGCATCGCAGCATGTTAAAAAGATAATTGATGATCCAAAAAAGTGGTGGGATAACTCAAACACGATTAAAGCTAGGAATTATTTCCTATCAGAATGTGGTAGTATTTCGAAAAATTGGGTTAACGAATGGAAAGATTTTATTTTAAAAAATAATGATAAAACATAAAATTTTAGAAAATTTTTTAGATGTAGATGAATTTACTAAACTCATTAGTATAAATTATGGGGACGTACCTATTGATGGAATAAAAGTATTTAATAATATCGTTGATCGAGAAGGGAATACTAAAAGCTCGATAATAGAAGAAAAACTATTAAAAAAATTACACAATAATTGTCATCAAAAGGCGGTAGAAATTTTAAAAGAATTACACCCAGAAAAATTAAAATTGTATGAATATTCTGAATTTCATTTAATAATTACCGGAAAAAATTATAAGTTTCCAATTCATAACGACACTTTGAATAAGCTTCTAAGTGGAGTAATTTATCTACATCCTGAAAAAAATAAAGGAACTATTTTTTATAAGTCAAAAAAGGGCGAAATATCTTTCGAGGTAGACTGGAAACAAAATAGAGCGGTTTTTTTTAGCAGGTCCAAAAATAGCTTTCACTCTTATGAATCTGATAAAAATTCAAACAGAGTTTGTTTAGTTTACAATCTAATGACAAAGAACTTTAAAGAAGTCTGTAAAATTGAAGGATTAAATTATTATTATGAGTCTTTTAAACATTTTATAAATCCATATTTATTAAGATATTTTGGATTCATAATTTAATGATGAAATTTTTTGCCAAAATTATTTTTTTCATATTATCCATTTTAAATAATGTAGTAAGCTTTATAACCAAAAAAGACTTTATTAATTATCTATATGATTTTTTAAGACAGAATTATTCAAAAAAAAAAATTGGCAACAAAAATGCAATTTTTTTTACTCCATCAAAAATTTCAAAATGGAGAGTTGAAACTCTTTACGAAAAGGAACCAGAGACAATTAAATTTATCGAAACTATGAAAAATAATGGAGTTTTTTTTGACATAGGTGCTAATATAGGCATTTATTCAATATTTGCTGGACTAAAAAAAAATAAGTTGAAAGTTTTCGCTTTTGAACCCTCTGCTTTAAATTTTGCTTTATTATCTAGAAATATTTACATAAATAATTTGAGTAATAGAGTATCAATAATTCAACTACCGCTTGGGAAAAAATTTTTAGAATTAAGTAGTATCAGTGAGGGATTTTTAGAGGAGGGCGGATCTATGAACTCATTTGGTGTTGACCATGGATTTGACGGAAAAAAATATATTCCAATTAATAAATATCGTTTATTAGGCACCTCGATTGATTTTCTTATTGATCAAAAAATTATACCTAAACCAAATTATATTAAATTAGATGTTGATGGCACAGAACATTTAATCCTTTCAGGGGGACTCAAATGTCTCAAGTATAAAGGTCTTAAAAAAATAATTATAGAAATCAATGAAAACTTTAAAAAACAATTTATGAGTGTTAAAACAATTCTTAAAAAAAATGGTTTTAAAGTTTTACAAAAAAAAAGGGCTGAAAATTTCTATGAGTCAAAAAAATTCAAAAAAACTTTTAACTATATTTTTGAAAGGTAATTAAATGATTTTAGGTCTCATTCCATCAAGATTAAACTCAACAAGATTAAAAGAAAAACCTTTACTGGAAATAGACGGACTTCCAATAATTATTCATACTTTGAAAAGAGCTAAATTAGCAAAAAAACTTGATAAAGTTATCGTTTGCACTGATCATGAAAAAATATTCGAGATTGTAAAAGATTATGGCGGTGATGCTATTATTACGTCAAAAAAACATAGAAATGGAACAGAGCGTATAGCTTCAGTAGCAAAAAGATTTAAGGCAAAATTGATCGTAGACATACAAGGAGACGAACCTCTTGTAGATCCTAATGACATAGATAAAGTAATTTCTTTTCACTTGAAAAATAAAATTTTTGATATTGTGGTTCCTTCAATGGAAACAAAGACACCAGAGAGAGATAGTTTAGTAAAAGTTATTTTTAATAAAAAAGGAAGGATAATATATTTTTCAAGAGCTAAAATTCCCTACAATTATAAAAATGAAAAAATTAAATATTTTAAAGATTTATCAATTGTATCTTTTAAACAGAAAGCATTAGAAAATTTTGCTAAGTTTAAGATGGGAAAACTAGAACAGATTGAGGGAATAGAGCTTTTAAGATCTATTGAAAATAATCAATCAATAGGCACTTTTATATCTAAAAGCACAAGCTTTTCTGTTGATGTAAATGATGATTTGCTTAAAGCCATTAATGTGATGCCAAATAATCCTATTAGAAAAAAATATTAGTGAAATTAAAAAAAATTTTTCTTTTTGATTTAGACGGAGTTTTAATTGACTCCAAAAAAAATATGCAACTCTCATGGAATGAGCTCTCTGTAAAGAATAATTTAAATGTCCCTTTTTCAAACTATTTCAGCCTGATTGGACTTCCATTCATTCAAATTTTAAAAAAGTTAAAGATTAAACAAAAATACTTTAAAAATATTGAATATGATTTCAAGATTAACTCGATAAAAAATCTTAAATATATTAAAATTCACAAAGGCGTTTTAAAAACTCTTAAAATTCTCAAAAAAAAAAAAAAAATTGTGGGTATACTCACTTCAAAAGAAAAAATTAGAACTTTAAAAATTCTATCAAAATTCAATATAAAAGTAGACTTGGTTTTATGCCCTTACCGTAATTTAATTGGAAAACCTAATCCAAAGCAAATAAATGATTTAGCAAAAAAAACTAAAGTTTCAAAAGAAAAAATAGTTTATATAGGAGATATGAAAGTAGATAAACTTACTGCCAAAAATGCTAAAGTAGATTATATTCACGCTAATTATGGATATAATAAAAACATTAAGAGTAAATATTTAATAAAAAATATTTACGATATTGTTAGGTTAAACTTAGGAATTGATAAATAGTGAAATATTTAGATAAAAATATTAAAAGAAAATCTAAAATTGTAACAAATACTTTACGTTTTTTAAAAAATACTTCAATCCCATTGCCATCTGTTGTTGAAATCAGTGACTCGGGAACCTGTAATAGATCCTGTGTTTTTTGTCCGAGAAGTGATCCAAAATGGATAGATGAGTTCGATAAAAAAGAATTTATTAAAACTGAGCTTCATGAAAAAATATGTAAAGAGTTATCAGAATATAATTATGCAGGCATTGTAGTTTACTCGGGTTTCAATGAACCTCTATTAAATAAAAAGTGTTTTGAAAACATAGCTAGAACTAGAAAGTTTTTACCTAATGCTAAAATTGAAATAATTACTAACGGAGATGTTCTAAACTTACAAAGAATAAAAAAACTTTTTGAGTCAGGCTTATCTACTCTTTTAATAAGCGTATATGATGGGCCAGAAGATATGAAAAAATTTGAAAATTTATGCATGAAAGCAAAATTGAGAAAAGATCAATATGTTATAAGAAATAGATATCTACCCCCAGAAAAAGATTATGGTATAACAATCAGCAATAGAGGGGGATTTATGGAAAATGCTGTTCACCAAATAAAATCCTTAAAAAAATCTGTGAAAGAGCCTTGTTATTATCCTTCGTATAACTTTTTTATCGATTATAACGGGGATGTTCTAATGTGTTCTCATGATTGGGGGAAAAAAAATATTTTAGGAAATTTAAATAATGAGACAATAATGGATATTTGGCTGTCAGAAAATGCAAAAAAATCTAGATATAATCTTGCAAAATCTGAAAGAAGCTTTAGCCCTTGTAATGTATGTGATGTTAAAGGTAGTTTGATCGGTAAAGCACATGCTGAGGCATGGAAAAATCATCATAATTTAAAATGAGAAAAATTTTAATACTTGGCGCTAGCTCTGATATTGGTCAAGTTCTCACACAGAATTATTTAAATAAAAATTATAAAGTAATAGCTCATTATAACAAAAATCCTATAAAATTTAAAAAAATCAAAAATAAAAATTTAACAGTTTTTAATTTTGATTTAAAAAAGATTGTTGCATTTGAAAAGTTTGTTAAAAAAGATAAAATATTTGATAATGTTGACACATTTATAAGCCTAACTGGATATCTTAAAATCTTAAGTTATGAAAGAACATCAATAAAAGAAATTTATGATCATATAAATGTAAATTATTTATCAAATTATTTAATAACAAAAAGAATTATTAATTTTATGAAAAGAAAGAACTATGGGAGAATCGTCTATGCCTCTAGTATCGGCACTAAATTTGGCGGATCTAACAATTCCTTCATTTATTCGTTATCTAAATTTATGAACGAATTTTATCCGCGACCTTATAGAAATTTGACAAAAAACAATATTCTTATCAATACTTTACAAATAGGTTTGACTGATACAAAGTTAAATAAAATAGATAAAAATAAAAATATGAAAAATAGAATAAAGTTAATTCCATTAGGCAGAATGGCAAAAATTGATGAAGTGGTTTATTATCTTGATTTTTTAGCATCAAATAAGAATACACTAATTGCAAACGAAACTATCAATATATCTGGGGGAGAATAAATGAAATTTAAAAAAGATTGGGCCAAAAAATTTAAAAAAGATGGTTATATCTTGTTTAATAATTTAATTAACAATAAAGAATTAAATGAG
>MDTD01178919.1_pt1 | contig 13119 bp, 9 predicted proteins | sample 811221 | NCBI WGS metagenome assembly MDTD01 (sample SAMN05326646, study PRJNA326480) | marine metagenome | isolation source: seawater | place: Pacific Ocean: South West | collected 2011 | reverse complement strand
CTTTGCTCGCGACATAAGGAATATGTTCTGACCAACCCAGCACAGCGCCCACGATCGAACTAATGCAGACCACAGAAGCTTTGTCAGCCTTGCGCAGCCCTGGAAGTGATGCGCGAAATACACGCATCATGCCTTTCAAATTCACATCCATGGTTTCATCCCACGCCGCATCTTCGAGTGACGAGAGCGGCAAGGTCCGCGCGATACCGGCGTTTAATACCAACGCGTCAAGCATCGCAAATCTATCGAGCACCTCAGACAGCAAACTGTTCACCGCATCAGTGTCAGTCACATCAAGATGATGAAATTCAGCTAACAAGCCTCGCTCACGGACCTCCGAAACAACCTTCGCACCCTCCTCGTCCAGAATGTCTGTGACGATGACATGGTAATTCGCTTCTGCGAGCGCTAAGGCCGTCGCTCTGCCCAGGCCAATGCCCGCACCCGTTACAATTGCTATCCGCTGTGACATGTTGTCTCTCCAAATTGCTATCGCAACCATCAATTTGCCAACTCATCGGATAAAGGGCAACTCACCTGCGGGGCTTGACCCTAATCTCCCATGACACAACATGCCCAGAGCACGAGGCGGCTCCCCCATTGGCGTTGAGAAGCCACTGAGCTATATTCCTGCAATAGCGAAACTGAGTGAGGACCGGCGCCATGTCAGCTCCGTATGCAGAACAGAAGATCCATAACGCCCTGCCAAAAACAAATCACGACGAACTGTCTCGACAACACTTTGTCAGATCGTTTAAGGAGCACATCGTAGAGTCACTGCATCCGGGGCTGAAGCTCGCTTACGAAAAAAGAGCAAAACCTCAGTACGTTGCCAAGCATCAGCGAGAGCCCGGCACCATTCAAGAAGTGGGCGAGGTCATGAAGCAGGACCAGCACTATCAGGCATGGAGCTCGCTTCTCCGCACCAGTCAGGAAATGATGTGGTCCTCAACGCAGATACCAGTGGAGCGGGCAATCGCCGATCTAGCCGCCAACGCCACTGACAACACGCTTGGCAGCTTGACTCTGGACCCGCAGCTGGACATCCCCAGTTACCACACGGCGGTCGATATCCACTGTCAGCCAGGCGGCTACCATACCGAGTACATCGAAGGCGACGTGGCACAAGGGGCGATTTACGATAGAGCTGTGTACCTCTACGCCATGGGTCAGATGGGCAGTAACAACGCCGACATGGGCGATAGCACGGTAGCGTGGTTAAAGCAGACCCACCCTGAATTCAGCCCGAGCCGCATTTTAGATATGGGATGCGCGGTGGGACACAGCACGCTGCCCTATGCCACTGGATACCCAGCAGCGGAAGTGCACGCGATCGATGTAGCCGCACCGATGCTCCGTCACGCACACGCTAGAGCGTCTGCGATGAATAGTGCTGTTCACTTTTCGCAGCAGAACGCAGAACGTACGCAATTTGAGGACGAATCTTTCGACTTAGTTGTGTCACACATCTTGCTGCATGAAACCTCCTCCGCTGCGATCAAAAATGTCATTAGCGAATGCTATCGAGTATTGAAACCCGGTGGGTGGATGTTGCATGTAGAAACGCCACCGTACGGAGATATGGAGCCATTTGATCAATTCCTGTTCGACTGGGACAGTGAAAATAACAACGAGCCCTTTTGGCGAAAGAGTCATCAGCTCGACCTAGACGCCTTAGCCAGGAATGCAGGCTTCACCAACGAAGTCCTTCAAACTATGGTGCCGAGTTCGTTTCAGGAGACACAGCGGACTAATACGTTCCAAGGCGGCGATTTCGGCGGTGGCGGCGTATGGTTCGTTTACGGGTGCCAAAAATGACTGAGCCCTCCCCTGACGATCAGTTAGAGCTTCAACGAAAAGCAAAAGGGAAGCGCCCGTTTTACTTTTCGAACCCAGATGTAGACAAGCTCTTATCGATGATCATGGCCCTAACAGGAGAACTGGCTATTGCTCGTGACCGTATCGATACTCTTGAACGAGTAGCAGAAACTAAAGGATTGTTCTCCTCGGACGATATCGAAAACTTCGAGTTGGATGCCAACGCCTTGCAAGCCAGAGCGGACCGGCACAGGCAGCTGCTTCGAGAAGTGAATCGAATTATTGTGGGCGAACTTGAAGATCTCGAAGGAGCGAATGAAGAGGACTACACCGCTGTGGTGGAGCAAGTCGAACAAGATGACACGTGAGCCCCCTCGAAGCTAACTGCGGTGCTTGCCTAAAAAGTATAAAAAGCAGCCGTTAATCGAGCCGCAAGTTGGGCATGACCTCAACACCGAAACGTTCGATACCACTCACGAAGTCCGGCCAGCTAAAGAGCATACCGTCAATACCCGTATTTTTGACGATTGCCTCAATGCGTCGACCTACCGTGTCTGCACTCCCGTAAATAACCGGTATGCCCATGAAGGCCATATTTCCTTGCTCTACATCTTGATCAAGCGCCGCTTTCAATTGATCAGCTGTACCACCGGTGTTGGTGTCCAAACTAGCGCTAGCAAGAATATTGCTTATCGCACCATGATCAGCAGAATCGATGATGTGCCGAACTTCAGCCTGCGCTGCTGCATCTGTGTCAGCCAATATCATGTGAAATAAGGCATACACCCCCACGTTACGCCCAGTCACCGCAGATTTCTCCCTTATATCCTCGACCGACGTCACGAGATTATCTTCACTAGTCAGGACAAACTGGTGATCTGCGTGTCTGGCAACGAATTCACGTCCCGCCGGCGACTGTCCCGCGCACACCAGCGGGATACGTCGGTTGGGCTTCGGCAACACTGAGCAATCATCCAACGCGAAGTACTCACCCTCCCAGCTCGCGCGCCCGGTTAGCCACAGCTTCTGCAATATTTCGACATACTCAGAAGCGTAGTCATAGCGACGCTGGTAATGCTCGTCCCCTGGCCACATGCCCATCTGAGCATACTCCGGTCGATTCCAACCGGTAACAATGTTTAACCCGCACCGACCGTCGCTGATGTCGTCAATGGTGGCAACCATTCTGGCAACGACCGCAGGATGCTGGCTTAGAATAGAGATCGACGGGAACAAACCAATATTGTTAGTGGCAGCAGCGAGGCCTGCCATCAGCGTGAAAGATTCCAGGCAGCTGTCCCAATAACCGGTGTCACCACCAAAGCCTCTGAATTTCATCATAGAAAGCACAAAATCCAATCCGTGCTTCTCGGCCGTCAGGGATATCGCCAAATTGTGTTGGAAGGTGGGCTCGTAAACTGGGCTCCCCGCTGAAGGGATGTAGCCATTACTACCATTAGGCAAAAAGACGCCAAATTTCATTCTTATCTCTCCTCGCTCTGCAATGATAAAAGATAGCGCCTGTCCCAAATACGGCGGTCATGCACACGCTGAAACCATACAGGCACCCTCGTCACAGAGCAAAAAAGCCATGATAGGTACCGGCTGACCGACTCAACCGGCATACAGCCGCTTTGAGCGCATCGTGGATTTTTTCATACGAGGCTGGGCGACACCGGCTGATACAGTGCCGATATGCATGTGACATGGAAACAAGTGACCACTCGCCATAAAGCCTGCCGTTCGAACATTAGGCTTCGTTTTTCTATTTTGACTGCGCTCGCACTCGCTATCTCGGGTAAAGCAGAGGCGCTCGAGGAAATCGTGCTCGAAAACGGTGCGCTGGCGCCTCCCTGGGACGGCGCTCTGGGTGCCTACGACGAGGCCCTCGGCTACGAAGTCTGCCTGGACGACGGAGGTGCCGGTTGCCCCACCGTGGACTGGAAGTGGACCAACAGCGGTAACCGCGGACGCGTTCTGCAAGCAGAGTGGGAAAACAATGGCCTGACAGCCGGCGTGTATTTTAAAGCGAGAGCACCACAAGACTTGTCCGCTTTTGCAGCAGGCACCATCCAGTTTGAGGCGCGATCGCTGTCAGGCCCGATCCGTCTCGGCATCAAAATCGACTGTGTATGGCCATGCACCTCTGGCGATACCAGAACTAACACAACACTCAGCGATGATTGGCGGCTTGTGACGGTATCCGTGGGTGATTTGGTCGCACAGGGCTTGGATCTCACCTCGGTTGATACGGGCCTTGTTTTCTGGCCGACCAATCATCAGGGAGCCATCATCGAGATCGACAGTGTCAAATGGAGCACAGACACCCCCGCCCCCCCGACAGGATCGGGTTCAACTGGATCAACTGATGAGCTAACGGGCCCCGAATCGCCTCGGCAATATAACGGCTTTGATCTGGTGTGGTCTGATGAATTCTCGGGCACCGCTCTGGATTCCCGATACTGGAATTTCAATATCGGCACTGGCTCTAACGGTTGGGGCAATAACGAGTGGCAGTATTACAGAGAGCAGAATGTCAGCTTGAGTGAGGGCTTCCTGACAATCACAGCGAAGGAAGAAAGTTTTGGCGGCCAAAATTACACCTCCTCGCGAATCAAAACTGAGGGCCTCGTGGATTTCACATACGGGCGCGTCGACATTCGGGCCGTCTTACCCAGAGGGCAAGGGATTTGGCCCGCGTTGTGGTCATTGGGCACAAACTTCTCCCGGGTAGGCTGGCCGTACAGCGGCGAGATCGACATCATGGAAATGATCGGCGGAGGCGGACGTGAGGATACGGTTCACGGGACTGTGCACTGGAACATCGGTGGATTAGATGCGCCGTTCGCCCACACCTACATTGGCGGTGCCTATTACGGAGAGGACTTCAGCGCCGGCTTCAATGTATTCAGCATTATTCGCACGGCCGACCAGATCGAGTGGAGGGTCAACGACGTCCCCTATTACCATTTCGACATTGATGACAGCGCCAGCCTCGCCCCCTTCCGAAAACCATTTTTTCTGATTTTCAATGTCGCTGTTGGAGGTAACTGGCCAGGGTATCCTGATGCATCCACCACTTTCCCGCAGAAGATGATTGTCGATTATGTTCGGATTTTTGAACCCTCCGGCAGTACTCCGCCTGCCGACAACGACGGCGATGGCCTGTCTGATGCAGAGGAGCTCAGCCTGGGCACCGACCCCAATGCTCGTGACACCGACATGGACGGTCTAGATGATGGGCAGGAAAACGCTATCGGCACCGACCCCCTCAACTACGACTCGGATGGCGACGGCATCAATGACGGTGATGAAGTCAGCGCTGGAACGGATCCCTTGATAAACGACGCCAGCTCCACTAGCTCATTGGGGAAGCTTGAAGTCCCTGCATCGGGAGCCACGATGAGCGGCATTGGACTCATCTCAGGCTGGCACTGCAATGCAGAGGAAATCAGCATCATTATCGATGATGAGCCACCGCAACCCGCGGGCTATGGCACAGATCGCAACGATACGCTGGAGCCGTGCGATGACGCAGACAACGGTTTTGGCATGTTATTTAATTTTGGGCTGCTGGAATCCGGCGCACACACCGTCCGCGTTCTCGCCGATGGGGTTGAATTCGACAGAGCACGTTTCGATAGCCTACGACTGAGCACCGGAAGCTTCAGCACCGACATCGAAGGCAGTGTAGAGGTATCCGACTTCCCTAAACCGGGCCACACGACGACGCTCAGATGGGATGAGTCCTCCCAAGGCTTTTCTATCACCAGTGAAACCGGTCCGAACACTGCAGGCAGCCGCTTCAGGCCAGGAAACTGAGCTTGACTGAAGGTTCGCAGAGCACGCCTGACATACCCAAGCCCCCGCATGCAGCACTATCGGCTCGGGAACGATTAAGCATATCCAGCAATAGTGCTACCGCTCACCGCAGACGGTGCCGACATATTACTGGAGCGCTTTTTTCGCTCCTTTTACTCGGTACCGCCAGCCACGCAACAGATGAAGACATCACCCAGTTAGTGGTCACAGAGGGTGCTGTTGATCCCTTTTGGACAGCGGGCATCGGCGCCTTTGATGAGGCCATAGGCTGGAACGATTGCGTAAACGATAACGGAGCTGACTGCCCCTCAGTCAATTGGAGCTGGCAGTCAGACGTTGAGCGCGGACAAGTCCTGACTGTTGAATGGATTGAAAACCATGCAACAGCGGGAATCTATTTTAAGTCCGCTACGCCCCGTGACTTAACCGCTTATGCCAACGGCTACGTGTCGTTTGACCTCCGCTCCGCGAGCTCAACCGCAAATATCGTGATGAAAATTGATTGTGTTTACCCCTGCACGTCAGGAGATTTTTCCGTTTCACCAACGATTACCGAGACCTGGCAGCAGATTGATATACCGGTGGCGCAGCTCGTCAATGCGGGGCTCGACCTAACAAGCGTCGATACCGGTTTGGTACTGTGGCCCACGGGGTCAAATGCAGTCACGCTTTATATCGATAACGTTCGATGGCGAGCATCTCCCGGCGCCGGGCCAGCTCCCCTGACCGGACCGGATTCACCACTGGACTATGCCGGCTTCGATTTGGTGTGGGCCGATGAATTTACCGGAGATCAGCTCAATGTCGAAAATTGGAACCATGACATCGGCGGCGGTGGCTGGGGTAACAACGAGTCGCAGTACTATAGAGAAGAGAACGTAAGCCTTAGCGGCGGTTTTCTGACCATCACGGCAAAACAGGAGGATTACGGGGGGCGGAACTACACCTCATCTCGGATCAAGACTGAGAGTCTATTTGACTTCACTTATGGACGCGTCGACATCCGTGCGGCACTGCCGCGAGGGCAAGGCATCTGGCCCGCACTTTGGGCACTCGGCTCTAATTTCTCTGAGGTAGGGTGGCCCTACAGCGGTGAGATCGACATCATGGAAATGATCGGCGGCGCCGGCAGAGAAAATACGATCCACGGCACCGTTCATTGGAACGTAGGCGGCTTAAGCAGTTCGTACGCACATGCCTACGTAGGGGAAGCGTTTACAAGCAACGACTTCAGCGCAGGATTCAACGTCTTCAGCATCATTCGCACTGAGGAGCAGATCGAGTGGCGAGTCAACGACACGCCTTTTTATCAGTTCAACATCGACGACAGCGCTAACCTCGCAGCCTTCCGTAAGCCTTTTTTCCTGATCTTTAATATTGCTGTGGGCGGTATATGGCCTGGCTACCCTGATGCGTCGACTACGTTTCCGCAAAAAATGATTGTTGACTACGTGCGGGTTTTTGAACCGACTGACCCAGATCTGGACACTGATCAGGATGGTCTGACAGACACTGAAGAGTCGGCCTTGGGCACTGACCCCAACAACCCCGACTCGGACGGAGATGGCCTATCTGACGGGGAGGAGGTCACCTTGGGCACTCACCCAAACCGCCCCGACACAGATGAAGATGGGGTGTCAGATGGCGATGAAGTCGCGGCAGGTACTGACCCACTCTACAACGAAGAAGAGCCCTTCAACTCGAACTTTTTAATCATCCTGATTGAGGCCGCCAAGCGCGCTAATTCAGAGTGAGCAGCCGCGGGTCAGGAGACAGCCAACCAAAGAAACAAGGCCAACCCGGATCCAGAAATGGGCGCGGTTGACGCACGAAGTCGCACTGACGAGAGGCCCAACCACAGGCCACTGAGCATAATAAAGAGCATACCGGCGGCAAAAACCTGCTGATAGGTTTTGTATGCTCCCGGCCCATGCCCCATGTGCAGTTCGATCATCCGTTTCTGCAATGACGGTTCATTGTATTGAACCGTGATCTCGTCTTCTTGAATATCAAGCGTGTAGAACGGACGTGTCGTGGGGCGCGTAATCAACTGGCTCCCTTTCTTCTTGACGTACTCAAACTCAAACCCCGTTACACCTTATAGGTCCAACTTATTCAGCACAGCCTCTTTTCCCGGGTCAGCCATGAGTTGACGGCCGCCATCTATTGAGCCTAACGGTGTTTGCTCAACCGAGCCCTTGATACCGATGAGGTATAACCCGCCCGACACCGCCACCAGAATGATCGCCGCAGAGAAGAAAGCGGATAGGTAGAGGTGTAGCTTAATTAAGAGTGCACGCGTCATGGCTAGTTCCACTTAGTTATTGGGAATTGCGTGGTGCACTGAATACTGCCGCCCCGCTTGCGCATTGTGCCCCACGATCTCAGCATCTCCAATCCACCCATGCAACGAGACACAGCGAGTCAGTGACGCTCAACACGCGGGCCGGTTCAGCGCGATGCTCAAAAAAAAGCCGGGCAAAGCCCGGCTCGTTCGTGACCAATTGACGCGGCTTTAGCCGCGCGCCATCTTGATGCGACCCTTCGGCTTGGGTTGCTCCTCAAGGAACTTGAGTGCCCACGCTTGGAACTCCGGCTGCCGTGGGGGCTCAAGACCAGTTTCTTTCTTACAGCGCTGCTTGAGCTCGGCAATGTCACCGCCGCGATCAAACATTTTGACCTTACCCCGCTGCTTGGCCATCTTGGCGCGCAGTGCTTTGGTCTTCTTCTCGTCAACCGTCATATCGGCATTCATGACAACGCCGTAGCGCTTTGCGCCGTCAATCGATACCAAACCGGCGCGTACATCAAATTCAACTCGCTCAGTTTCGCGCTTGAGGGGATCGCCACAGCCACCGCCGCCCCAGGTGTTGAAGTACAAGATATCCCCGGCATTTACCGCAATCCGGTCACATTTACTGGGCATCATTTCTTCACTGCCATCAACGCGCTTGAGAATCTTCTCCGACCGACGCCCGGGCAGCCCGCCATTCACACCCCATGGGTACGTCAACCAACGGTCATCGTGAATTGAGATTGTGCCCGGCTCGAGGAAGCAGTAACCCATACGCAACCCGTTACCACCTCGGTTATAGCCCGCGCCTCCGCTGTCAGTGATCGTTTCATACGCTTCAATACGAAGCGGGAAATAGCTCTCAAGAAACTCATTGGGCACGTTAGTAAAGCTTGGCCACAACGAGTGGCCGTCGGGCCCGTCACCAGAGGGCTTGCCGGGAATCCCGCCAAAGCCGATGGAGTAGAGCTGATACCACTCACCATTCTTGTCGTAACCCGAGTACATAAAGTGTGGACTGTCAGAGAAGCCCGCACCTGCGAGGAAGTCGGGGTCTCCCTGACCCAAGAGTCCACCCAGCACGTCAAAAATTCTGCCCAGTGCGTGCGTGCGGCACGAGAGTGCCGCGGGTTCACGCGGTTTCAGCAAGGTGCCTTCAGGAATGTGCACTTCCATGAGGTCGTAGAAGCCGTCGTTGAACATGATTTGCGGGTCAAACACCATGATCATATAGACACCGCAGAACATCTTGAACATCTCTTCATTGAGATAGAAATTGATCGAACTGATTGACTGCGGATCTGTGCCTTCAAAGTCAAAAATGACTTTATCTTTGTCACGCCACATCGAACATTTGATGCGGTACGGGCCCATTCCCAGGCCGTCGTCACAAATGTAATCCTCAAAATACTGCTTTTTCGTGGGCACGGTGTCCTTGATCAGCTTAGCCATCGCCCGCTTGTTCCGGGCCAAAAGCTCGTCTAGCGCCGAGTAATACTCGTCATCGCCAAAGCGCTCCGCCATCTCGATCACACGCTTCTCGGCAGTCCGCATAGCGGCAACGAGGGCGTTGAAGTCACTGCGGTTCCAGGTCGGCATGCGGCTGTTGTGCAGAATCAAGTTCAGTACATCAGTCTGCAGCTCGTCATTTTTGAAGATTTTCAGGGGCGGCACGCGAATACCTTCCTCGAAGATCTCCCGTGCATCAGTTGGCAGACTTCCCGGTACCTTGCCGCCGACATCTGTCATGTGGCCAAACATCGCCGCGTAAGCGATCAGCCGGCCGTCCTTGAAAATCGGTCGCAGTAACAGCCAGTCATTAATGTGGCTGATCGCGCCGTTACAGGCGTAGGGGTCAGTAGTCAGAAACAGGTCCCCCTCTTCGATTGTGCCGTCGTAGGCCTCTTTGAAGCCGTGGATAAAGCTACCGAACTGGCCGACCACCATCTTGCCTTCCAAGTTAGCAATCATCGGGAACATATCATTCTGTTCCCGGATGCCCGGTGACATAGCTGTTCGAAACACGACCGCGTCCATCTCGTAGCGGGCGTTCATCATCGCGTTCTCGATGATGTCGAGGGTGATAGGATCGATATCCTTGCGCTTGAATTTCTTGGTATTGGTTTCAACGATTGTTGCAGGCATTGTTATCTCCCCTCGCTCAAGCTGACGGTGCTATCAGGATGTTGCCGAACTTGTCGACGTTGCCGGTATGACCGGACAGGATGACCGTGGTCGAGTCCATCTCGAGTACGATCGCGGGTCCGTCGATTTTGTTACCGGCTTTCAGCTGATCCCGTCGGTACAGGTTTGCTTCCATATTCTTGCCGTCCATGAAGACTTTTGACGTCCCGATTTTGGCGGCTGCGACCGGCGTTCGGCTGCCGGAGCCGGTCACTTTCTTCGCGTCGATTTCAGCACTCTTGCCCTGCGCCACCGCCCGGACGTTCACAATTTCCTTATCTGCATCGAGCGCAAAGGTAAAGAGCTGGCGGTGCATGTCGTCAAAGGGGTCGCCAATTACCGACAAGCCCTTGGACTTCAACTTCTTGAGGTCGAAATCGACTGTCAGCGTAAGCCCCTGCCCGGAATAACGAATATCTGCCTGATAGGTGACCGAGCGATGCGCCTTGGGCACACCCTCTTTTTCCAGCGTTTTGAGCGCCTTATTCGCTAGCTGCTGATAGGTTTTGGTCAGCTCCGCGGGCGAAATGTTGGCGAAACGCCGGATAAAGGTGCGCGACGCCTCGTCGCGCACGCGCGTGGTGGCGTCCCCGTAAGCACAGAGCACGCCAGGGCCGGGGGGAATAATCACCGGCCAGCTATTCATCAACTTACCGAGCGCGTTGGCGTGCAGCGGACCCGCACCGCCAAATCCGATCAAAGCAAAGTCGCGGGGGTCAAAGCCCTGCTCAACCGACACCAGCCGCAATGCGCCGTACATGTTCTCGTTCACAATATCGATGATGCCCGCAGCGGCGCGCTTCACTGAAATGCCTAATGCGTCTGCAACTGGCTTGATGGCCTTTTCAGCGAGATCCTTGCGGATCTCCATATCGCCACCGAGGCGCACTTCGCTGGGTAGGTAGCCGAGTACGACGTTAGCGTCGGTCACGGTCGGCAGGTCGCCACCCTTGTTGTAGGCGGCTGGTCCCGGTTCGGCGCCCGCACTTTCCGGGCCCACACGCAAGGCACCCGTGAGCTCCGGCACGTGCGCGATGGAGCCGCCTCCGGCACCGACGGTGCGCACGTCGACCGAGGATGCTCTCACGGTCACGTCGCCAACCGTTGTCTCCCGTCGCAACTGTGCGTTGCTATCCTGCACCAGCGCCACGTCGGTAGAGGTACCGCCCATGTCGAAGGTCAGCAGGTTTTCAAATCCCGCCTGCTTAGCGACCCATACAGCGCCGGATACACCACCGGCGGGTCCCGACATCAGCAGATTCACTGGCAGGGACTGGGCCACCTTGGCCGAGGCCATGCCACCATCTGAGCGGAGGATATGGAGCTTCACATCCTTCATTTTGGCTTTGAGTTTGCGCTCAAGGCTCTTCACATAAGCGGCCACTTTGGGACGGACGTAGGAGTTCGCGACCGTTGTGATGGTGCGCTCATACTCCTGCATCTCAGGTACCACGTCGTAGGAGAGCGAGACCGGAATACCGGGCAGCACCTGCTTGGCGATTTTCTCGACTTCCTTCTCGTGGGCTGGATTGGCGTAAGAATTGACCAGCGAGATCGTCAACGCCTCGATATTTTCTTTCTTGAGCCGTTTCAACTCTTTGGTCAGAGCACTCTTATTCAGCTTTCGCACCACCGAGCCGTCAGCCCCCATGCGCTCGTCCGCCTCGATCGTGCACGACAGCGGAGCGAGAGGCTGGCTCTTGTTGTAAATCACCCATCCACCGAGACCACCGGGTACGTAGGAGCGCGCAATCTGGAGTACCTGCTTGTAACCCTTGGTGGTCACCAGTCCGACTTTGGCGCCGGTTCCAGTCAGGACCGTATTCGTCGCAACCGTGGTGCCGTGCATCACCTGTGCAATTTCAGAAGGATCCACTCCGGCGTTGTCACACACCTTTGCGACACCGTTCATCACTCCGATAGAGGAATCGGCCGGCGTGCTGGGGACTTTCGCTGTGTGGATGGACCCTGATTTCTCATCAACGAGAATCAGGTCGGTAAATGTGCCGCCGACGTCGACACCAAGACGATAAGGCATGGTGGCCTCCTCTTGTTATAGATCTTCTAATGATCGCAACGCGAGTCGCAGGGTTCAGAAAACTGCGAGCGCCCGGGCGGCACTCAAAACAATTGACCGGACATTTGCTACAATTTCGCTTCCATCTCAAAGATGCACCAATCTGCAGACAGGTGCAAGGTATCATCCCTCCCACTTCCAAGATTCGCTGGAGCTCACCATGATGAAACCCCTCGCCGGCATTCGTGTACTGGCTATAGAACAGTTTGGCGCGGGCCCCTATGGGTCGATGTACCTTGCCGAACTGGGGGCCGAGGTAATCAAGATCGAGAACCGCGCCACCGGCGGCGACCCATCGCGCCAGTCAGGCTCCGTCACCCTTGCCGATGACGACAGCGCCTACTTTCAGGCCTTTAACCTCGCCAAAAAGAGCGTGACGCTGAATCTCAAAAGCGACGAGGGCCGCGCGCTGTTTCACGAGCTGGTGAAAAAGAGTGACGTGGTCTGGAACAACCTTCGGGGCAGCCAGCCTGCAAAGATGAGGCTGACCTATGACGACCTCAAAGGCGTCAAGCCCGACATTATTTGCACACATATCTCGGCCTATGGGCGGGATAATGACCGCGCTGATTGGCCGGGCTATGACTACCTGATGCAGGCCGAGTGCGGATTTTTATCGGTGACCGGCGAGCCAGGCACCCCACCCTCCCGCTTTGGCTTGTCGATGATCGATTTCATGACCGGCGTCGTGGCGGCACTGGGCTGCGTGTCGGCACTATTGGCGCGACCCAACCAGGGCGGACGCGACGTGGATATCAGCCTGTTCGATGTGGCGCTGCACCAGCTGACCTATCCTGGCACCTGGTACCTGAACCACGGCATTGAGACAGGCCGCGTGGCGCGCTCGGCCCATCCCTACAACACGCCAGTACAGCTGTATAAAACCCGCGACGGCTGGATCTTCATCATGTGCATGACTGACAAG
>MDTD01172076.1_pt1 | contig 13122 bp, 16 predicted proteins | sample 811221 | NCBI WGS metagenome assembly MDTD01 (sample SAMN05326646, study PRJNA326480) | marine metagenome | isolation source: seawater | place: Pacific Ocean: South West | collected 2011 | reverse complement strand
GACTACTGTAGGTACTCCACGCACAGCAGCTGCAGATGCTGAATTAATTGCCTTCTCATCTATATCTGCATAGTAAAAATTTGCTTTGTCTTTAAATTCATCAGAAAGTTTTTCCATGATTGGCCTCAAGACTGAACATGGTTTGCACCATGATGCAGAAAATTGCAGAATTGAAACATCTTCGTTTTTTACTTTACTTTCAAAGTCGCTATCTGAAAAATCTATAAGCATTTAATTTGTTTAAATTATTATGATTGAAAGTCAACTAGGCATTTTTATATTTTTGTTCAATAGATTTTGCAAATTGATCATGCTCATCAAGCTGTTTTAGCTTTTCTTTGTCATTCTCATTATCAAATTTATCTCTAAGAGTATCTATTTCACTATAAAGTTGTCCAATTGTAATCCATTTCTCGTTTGTTTGACTTAATATTCTTTTTGCTATTTTCCTTTTAATTGATTTATACATATCCTCGGGAAGGACCTCTGGTGCCTCTTGATAAATTAATTTTTGAGCAAACCAATGTAATCGCGTATCTTCGAATTTTGGTATTAATCTCAATTTATCTTTCCAGCTTGCTTCGTGAAATGCTGGAAAAAGGGTAGTATCTTTATTTGAGGTAAATTTATTATAAATACTCTCCTCTGGATGAATGTCCTCTTGAGACTCGGACTGCATTTTGTCTTCAGCAATTTCTTTAACTGCAAAGAGAATATTTTGAGACAATTTTTCATTTTCTTTAACTAATTTAATTTTTTTCTCTATTTCTTCAGATGTCATCAGACTATAAGGCTTTTGTTGTTTTGCAAATTTAGGATCAAGCAATATCGGCGCTTTATTACTGCGTATTGTACGTAAAAATTTTGGCACAGCCTTCATCTGAGCTTTCAATTCAGTAATTGACATATTTGTTAAAGCTTCAATATCTGATTTGACATCAATTGCGAGAGACCATTGATATATTGGGTGAATACAATGATTCTTGTGTAGTGGAATAACTAAATAGTTATGAACACGACCATAAAAAAATTCGCTTAGAGTTAAAAGATTTTGACTTTTAATTATTGTTTCGGTTTCTAATTTACTAGATGTTTTAAAAAAACTGTCCCAATTTTCAGGTTGTTTTTTTTTTATTAAGCTCAATATACGAGCGGTATTAGATGCATCTGTAAATGCTGTATGACTTGTTGATGTATCAAAACCCTGCATTCGGCTTAAACTTTCAAGCTTAAAGACTGGATTGGACTTATGATTCAGTTCAACTTTTAAAATATTCGGATCTATTCCATAAGCCGCACGAGCTATATTCAAGCCGTCGTGACGTTTATTTGGTGAGCTATTTAATAAATACGGATACCTTAAACCTCTAAAAAATTCTTTGCGAAGCATTTCATCATCAAATCCTTTTTTTAAAGCCAGTTCCCCTTCAAATTAAAGAAGGGGAAACTGGCCCTATGTTGGACCAGCCTAAAAATATTGTTGGCCCTTCTCGGCCCCACCGTTGAAAAATCTTCTCTAATTCACTTATCAATTTATAGTGGCTAAGATTTACTTGTGTCAATTGATTTACTGATGTTCCGTTGACTAATAAGGCCATACTTTGAAATAACTCTCCCTCAGGTAATCGTCCTCGCAAATTAAATCTATCTATCTCCTTAAAATTCTCGTCGACCAAAATTCCTCCGGCCTCTAAAATAAATCCAAAAAAAGTATCTGATGAATTAGTCTCTAAATCCCAAATAGCATAACGCATAAATTTTTAATTTAGTTTATTTGGGCTGTCATCCTGATCAATTTCATCTATGGTTTTCTTTTGATCAAGATCTAGATTTAAGATTTTAGAACTATGTTTTTGTATCTTTTCAACAGAAGTTCTGGACTGTCTAAATAGTTCGGAGATTTGAGAATGTTTTGTATCTGCATCAGTAATTCTTTTTGCCAGTCTACCAATATCTTCGTCTAGAGCGGAAACCTCTTTTTGAATAATTCCAGATAAAATATACATTTCTCTATTTTGGATTAAAAGTCTGTAAGTTCTTAAAAATCCAAAGATTGTATCTGGAGAAACAATTACAACATTCTTTTCTCTTGCTTTTTTTATAAAATTATGTTGATGCTTTGAAATATCTCTAAAAACTTCCTCTGCAGCTACAAACATCAATGCTAGAGGAGCTGTTTCACCAATTATAACATATTTGTCAGCAACCTCTTTTATATGCTGCATAATATCCTCTCTAAAAGCCTTTGCATGTGTCTTTCTTATTTCTGGATTTTTTTCTTCATGCATTTTTTTGTAGTTTTCCCAGCTAAATTTAGAGTCTATACAGACGGATTCCTCTGGACTACCAAAAGTAAGGAAACAATCAGGCCTTTTACCGTTTGATAAAGTATGTTGGAATTTATAATGTTTTGTGTTCAGGGCATCTCTAACCAAATCTTCTAGGTATTCTTCTCCAAATTTTCCCCTATCAGATCTATTATTAAACAAATTTTTGAAATCAACCATATCTCCTTGTAAATCTTCCATTGTTTGCTTGGTTTCAGCAATAGTTTGAAGTTTGGTATCTATATTATTTAAAACAGAATTATCCTCCTTCTCATTGACCTTTTGATAAATTAAATAAGCTAAAACTGCTATAACAACTAAAATTACTATTATTATATATTCAATCATTTTTAATTTTTTACAATTTACAGTTTAGGGGAAGTTTAATTTTAAGAAACTAAACACCATCTAAACAAGTAGGTGTTAGTTAACATATATGTTTAAAAAAAAATTTGTCAAGGAGTCTTTTATAATTATTATAATTTATAAATTTTTGATATATTAAAATATAATCATTTATGCAAAATATATGGGACTCCAGTATTGAAGTTGAGGAAAGTAATTACTATTGGAAAGACAAACCAATTATAAAATTTGGAGACAAAAAAAAAAATACTGACTATAGACATATAGACTTATTTTCAGGATGTGGAGGTTTTTCTGAAGGGTTCATTCAAGCAGGTTTTTCTTCAGATATTGCAATAGATATTCATCCACCATCTCTTAAAACCTTGCAATTTAATCACCCATCAACAACTACTATTTGCGGTGACATCAAAAAGGTTTCATCAAAATTAATAAAATCAAATTTTACTTTAGTCAAACGCCCAACTGTAATTACAGCTGGTGTACCCTGCCAGGGTTTCTCTTTATCAAATAGAAAACGTCATTCTGAGGATAAAAGAAATTATCTTTTCAAAGAGTTTATTAGAATAACAAAAATAATTAATCCTGACGCTGTTGTTCTAGAAAATGTCTCTGGACTGGCTAGTACAGGTAATGGAAAATTTAAAAGAGCGATCGCAGATTCAATAGAAAATTTGGGTTTTGAAGTATATTTTAAACTTTTAGATGCATCAGATTACGGTGTGCCCCAAAAAAGACGTAGAATATTTTTTGTAGGTATAAAAAAAAATAAAGAATGGCTATTTCCTTCAGCAACTCATGGTTTAGGGCTAAAAAAATATGTATCTGTGGGTGATGCAATCTTAGGAGATCTACCCGCTCTTCATTCTGATCAAGAAAAGAAGGCATATTCAAGCAAGCCAAATAATAAATATCAACAATATTTAAGAAAAAAATCAAATATTTTAAATAACCATAAGTCGCCAAATCATCCAGAAGAAACAATTGAAAAAATAAGATCTACGAAACCAGGTGAACCTATGTATCAAAAATTTAAACAAAGAATAAGACTAAATAAAAATAATTTAAGTCCAACGCAGATCTGTGGTGGTATAAGACCTCAATTTCAATTTGGACACCCAACACAAGCTAGAGGATTAACTATTAGAGAAAGAGCAAGGATACAGAGTTTTCCAGATAATTTTATTTTTCACGGAGGTATAGTACAAGGAAGGGTTCAAACTGGTAATGCAGTCCCACCATTATTAGCAAAAGAAATAGCAATACAATTAATTAATCATTTTAACGGAAAAAAATTAATTGGTATTAAGGCTGATAATTTTCAGAAGGAACTTTTTTAAATTACAATATTATAAAATATATCTTTGGGCTGAATTAGTTCAGCATTTCCATTGCCGTCAAAAATATTAAGAAATGCAATTTTATCTGAATTTTTACCTTTTCCAGAAAAAGACATGCAGTAGCGAAGATTAGTTGCAAAATCATCATAACTAATGTTTTGAATACTTTTGTTTATAAGCTTTCTTTGAACTAACTCATTAAAAAACACTTTTTTTCTATCATCAGAGTTAATAACATTAGATAGTTTATTATGATCATTTTTGTCAAATATTGGTTTACACTCAACAATAACTATTGAATTATTTTTTTGAATAACTAAATCAGGTTTATATGAACCTTTAGAACCCTTATCTATATTTAAGCTCTCCTTAATTTCTATAACTGGTATATGATCACTACCGTTGGGTGGTTGACCAGCTAGAATCAAAAAATTGTTTTTTTTAAACCATTTTTTACTAGAAATATAAATTTGATCTTCGTTCATCTCAAAAAAATATCTCCATCTTTAAATAATAGTAAATTTGCTGTAAGATACCAATTCGACGATTTTGAATTTGGGTTGTTAGGATTTTTTTTAAGCCAAACTTCTTTCTCAATTTTTGGAAACTGCAGTATTAAATTTTTCTTTTTGTCATTTACACTTTTCCCATTACGACAATAACAATAATCATATATAAATTGCATACCTGTATAAGGATCTTGTCTTGGAATAGTTTTTTCATTTAATTCTATTTTGTATACAATTGAATTATTTCTTTTTACTAAGTTATCTTTTGCCTTATCGCTTAACTTTTTTTCAAATTTTTTAAAAAATTTTTGGGTTCTAATTTCATAAACGGAAGGTGGTTTTTTTGAATAACTTTTATATTTTTTAACTCTTTCCAAATACTCATTTTTATTATCAATTTTAAGTCTTTGAAATGTTTCATTTGACGCTTTGAATGAGTCTTTCTCCAAAATATTTATTAAATTTGATATTTCATTATTTTCAGTACCGTCCTGGATTACTTCTCCATTCTCATCACTTAACCAATTTAATGCAACAATTGGACAATTATGTATTTTCCATATTTTCTGGAAAGCTAACAATAATCTTGCGTTCATTTGACAAATTCCAGCATATTCTCCATGCTTCATCGACCCAAAAGGAAAAAAATATATGGTTGGTATCTGTAATTCTGTTGATCTAACTAATCTGGCCATTCTTTGACCTACATTATGTCCTGTTGGTACTTCTCTTGTTTTCTCTAATGTTAAAATGGGTTTTTTGTTTTTTAACAGTATTATATCTATCTTGTCATATATCAGCAGGTCTTCAATAACCTTAATATTTTTATTTCTATTTTTAATTTTGTAAATTTTTGCATCTTTGAATTGATCACTTAATGATTTAAACCAATCACCTTCTATTAAGCTATCACTATAAATATCGTACATTGCGAATAATGTAAGTATTAATTAATTATTTCCAATATATAAATTTGAATAGAATAAATTTCTTATAAATGAAGTGGTATAATAGTAATTTTAATCGAATTATATAGGATTATATAGGATTATCTAAGACTAAAATAAAAAAAACTAATATTAAAATTATAAAATAAAATAATAAAAAATTATATTTTATCTCTTGAAAAAAAATTTTATTATATTATGTTAACAAAAGGTAGAATTTAAGATTAAATCTGAATACTACTTATACACATTAAATTTACTGACTTATTGTGTGTGTATTAGCAGTATTCAGAGGTGACGATAACTTTCTTACCCGGCGGGAGAACGAAGAAAAAACTTCCTAATTTAGGTGTTCTCTTGAATAAGTTGGATGGAACTTCATGATCCTATCTTCAAATATTACCTATAAATTAACAATTGAACTAAAGGTTCATAGTGGGAAAAATATATGAAGTCAGTACTAATCATCTGTTTATCTTTGTCTGAAATTTTAGTTCAGAAAGGTAAACAACATGAACAAAAAAAAATATAAATCGATAGCAATTGATATCAGTTGCTACAAAAAAATAGTAGATCTAACTACAGCGTTAACACCAGGTCTTACTCTGTCAAAAGCTCAGGTAGTAAGAACCTTGGTTAATCAAAGAAGCTCAGTTAAAAATGCTAATCAAACAATCGTTGGATTATTCTCAGAACATACGCCACAACAAAGAGCAGAAATTTTAAAGGATATTGACAATAAATTGCTCAATATATTAGGTCTTGAGAGGGATGAACTGCCGTGGTTAAACTGTAATGACCTACCTACCAAATGGGTAAAGATCATGGAAGACTTAAGACTTGTGGTAGCAAAACTTAAATACGAGCACTATCAAGAAGAAAGGACTGTAAACTAATGGACATTATACATGAAATAAGAGTAGAGGAAGTAATAGATTACGATGAAGGAAATCATTTTTATAGAGTTTACATGGAGATTAATGAAACTATAAAAATAATTGGAGAGTCTCAGACTAAACCTCAATTAGTCCGATATGTATCGAGGGTATATTAATGAAAACATTTATAATTAGCCCTAGTGAGTTATCCTATATTTGCAATCATTGTTCATACATAAAAAAAAATTATGAAATTGAACCCGACTCGATTTCTGCTGGCGTAACTCAAACACTCGATAGTTTTGAGAAAAAATACTTCATGGGTGATGTTAAAAAAATTCATCCAAATATTAAAAAAGGTGAAGTAATCGATCCTCTAAATATAAGTTTTTACTCTAAAGAACTTGAAGACAATAAAGGTAGAAAATACCGTATTAAAGGAAAAGGAGACGCAATTATAAAGTTTGAGGATAATACTTCTGGAATTATTGACTATAAAACCAGTAAATTCAAAGACAATAAGAAAAAATATACTGATGAATTGAATAAGAAGGTTTCTGAATATACTCCTCAATTACATTGCTACAGCTTATTATACTCAAATTTAGAAACAGATAGAAAATTTTTAGCTGAAAAAAGTAGAGCTAAAGCTGAAAATAAATCTGAAAGCGTAGAAAAAACTTTAGAAAAAATTGATGGTATTAAAATAAGCAAAACATCACTATTAGGGTTAGTTTTTATTTATCCAGAAAAAGTAACATCAAATAAGAAATTTAATGTCGATTTTGAACATAGATATGAAGAAGTAAAATTAGACATGAAAAACTTTAATAAAACAATAACTAAATATTTAGATATGCTTAATAATAAAAAATCTCCTAAACCAACAGAAGGATGTAAAACATGCAATTATTTTATTGAAGCAGGAAGGATAGCAAATGAAAAATAAATTAGATGAAGTTGTAAAAGAACGTTTAGAAAATAGATATCAATGGAGAGATTATTTAATTTGGATTCTATTGCATCGGAATTTGCAAAAAAATGCAAAAAAGGAATTTTATAAGAATAAACCCCTGTTAAGTTTATTGTTAGAATTTTATTTTCTTCCTTACAATACAATGAAATATTTAATTTATTTAAGTGATCGACATAAATACAACAGAATTGAAAAAGAAATTCAAATGCTTAAAAATATAATGGAAAAATCAAATGAAGAAAAATTTTAGAGAATATTTGGAACTTCAAATTCAAAAAAATAATATTAAATGGGAGAGTAAAAGCGAAATCATTCGTGCATCTGGAAATAATCAAAATGGTCATACAGCAAGAGTTTTAAAAGAGTATGAAAACAAATTTCAGTTTGGGGCAGTCGCTGAAATTAAAAACAAGGAAATAAAAAAATACTTTGATAAACAACCTAAAGGTAGTTATATAAGTGTTGAGGGTGCAGCCAATCAAATACAAAAAGAATTACCAAAGGGAATTATAATTGGGGAAACAATTATTTATAACAGACTGAAAGATAAGTCTTTCAACACCAATAATTTAAAACCTCAAACATTAGATAATCAAGTATCTAAAACAGGTCTTTATGATGTTAAAATTTCTAAGGGGTTTAAGGACAAATTAAATAAACTTAGAGAACCTGGTATTTACCTTTATATTGAACTTACTCAAAGAGGTGGGCAGACTTTAAGACTTAAGACTAACAACAAATTTCATAATTTAGATAAATCTTTTCCTCCAAATGAAAGAAGTATTAAAACTATAGAAAAAATTATTAAAAGGTTAAAAAAAAATAATTCTGATGCCTAGTAAATACACAAAATTATCCCCAAAACAATTTAAAGAAGCTTATGCTAATAGAAAAACATCTTCCAAAACTTTACAAAAAGAAATGGAGATAAAAAAATTATTTGATCATATTTTTAAATTGAAAAATTGGGGAGGTATTAGAGGAAGTAGAAGGAATACCGGAGGTGTTTTCCCGGATGACTGGTTTAGAAAACATATTTCAAATGCTATCAAAGGTGATTTAAAGACTTTAAAAGAACTTTCTAGGATCACAGGAAGAAAAATTAATGAATTAAAAGACGCTTTTGAAAAAAGAGAGATTTCTTTATTAAAGACAAGATCCATAGCAGCTAGAAAAGATTTTTTTAAAGGAAATAAAGATGTAATAAATAATTTAGATAAAAAAAAAAGTAATGAAAAACATTTGAAAATTACTGAAAGAATTGAAAAAAATATTTATAAAATTACAAACAACAAAAATAGTAATACTAAATACAGAGTAAGGATTTGGAGTGAAAAAGCTCCTTTAGAAAGAGGCGATATTTCAAGTCTTACTGAGGCAAAAAATATTAAATCGAGACACCTTAAAGATAATCCAGAACTAATACCAATTGGTCGATCTAAATATAAAACAATTGAAAAGGATATTAAATTTAATGGATATAATTATATAGTTCAGGTATCTAGGGGAAGTAATAATAATCAGAGAATATTTTATAAAGGTAATATTTCAAAATTAAATATCGCACGAGATGTCAGAAATAGATTTGTTAATGACAACCCAACTATAATAAATAAATCTAAAATAGGGACTGGTAAAAATAAGTTACAAGATTTAAACAGAGAAACAAAACATCAATATAATGAAGGAAAAGTTGATTTTAATGTTTACAAGCCATTAAACTCAGATCAAAAAAGAAAAGTGAGAGATAAACTCAAATAAATTTACTTTTTATTTAACTCTTGAAATTTCTTGAGTCTTCCTAAAAATAAATTTTGGTACATTTCCAAAACATCATTTTGTATAACAAATTTTTGAAAATAATTATCTACTGTACACATTAATATCACTCCCTGCTGGATATTGGTCTTGTAGACATAATTATGTGCAAGGCTATATGCTGAAATCTGAAGAAAATAGTCTTGAATATAACTTTCCTTTTTTGGTTTATTTGCTTGTTTCAGATCAAGAATTGACTCAACACCATCGTAAACCCCAACGATATCTGCCTGTCCTCCAAATTTTTGTGGATAGTACAAATTACATTCAACTCCCCATATCTCTGTCAAACTTCCTTTAATTCCATTAGTTATAATTTGATTAGCCATACTTTTGTATTGTTCATCACTTTCAAAAAAACTCTCATTTACTCTGCCCCTTAAAAAATCTTCCACATAAGCATGAAGTGCGCTTCCTCTAGTTGACGCTTCGTTCTTTATTTTTTTTGCATTTACTTCACCAACCCGTTGTTCCCACAATTTTAAGGAGGCTAATTCTTCTGGACTCCTTGTTGCTGAGAGCACAGAAGTCACACTTGGGAGTTTTTCGTTATTAATTTCATATTTTCTAACCCCATTTTCAAAAGATCTTATTGTGCGCGGATAACTAAATTTATTATTCCAAATCATTTTAAGTTTATTTTAATTAATATATTATTAATTCAATGGAAATAAGTATTTTTTTTTATCTTATAATGTTAATTACTGTAAGTATCGGTCTTTTTGTATTTATTAGAAATCTTGACGTAATAAAAATTATTATGAGGTATTTTATTGAAAAATTACTTGGCAAGTAATTTTATAATATTTTTTACAATATTATTACTTTTATAAGCTTTTGAAACAAATAAACTTGCTGATGTTTTTAGAACTGAGTCTATTGGTTTAAGATTATTTTGTAATAGTGTTTGGCCTGTTGAGCTTAAATCACAAATTAAGTCTGCTTTTCCTATTATATGAGAGTTTTCTGTTGCTCCTAATGAGGAAATAAGCTCATATTGTGTGATGCCTTTTTCATTGAACCATTCTGAAGTTAGGTTTTTAAATTTAGTAGCAACTCTCATTAATCTTCTCTTTTTTTTATAAAATTCAAATGAAATTTCTTCCAAATCAGCAGAGTTTACACAATCAATCCATTCAGCAGGAACAGCAACAACAAGATCAGATTTTCCCCAATCATATTCTTTGACTAAAGATATTCTAGATTGAATTCCTACGTCACTTTCACGCCAAATATCTTTGCCGCTTATTCCTGCTGCGCAAACTCCCTTTCCTAATGCTTCTATTATTTCTGTTGCATTCATATACATTACACGAACCTTAGGATATTTTTTTATAGAGCCAATTAAAGATCTTTCGCTTATTTTAGAAATACTTAAACCACATTTTTTGAAAACTTTTTCAGCCTCATTTTTAAGTCTACCTTTTGATAAGGTTGCTATATTAATTATTTCATTTGTCATAATAAATCTGTATTGATTGCAGCGCCAACTGCAGTTGTATCTTTTTTGCTTCCAAGATTTTTTAGTAATTTATCGTAGCGGCCACCAGAAATTAGAATATTTTTTTTTCCTTTTTTAATCACAGAAATGTTAAAAACCATTCCTGTGTAATACTCTACAGAACGATTGATATTAGGTGAAAATTTGACTTTTAAATTTTTTTTTAAATTAGAATTAATTGGAAAGTAATTTTCATAAATAAACAAATTCAGTTTATTTTTTTTAAAAAATTTATTAAGTATTTCCGGAGCACGTTCAATAGGACAAGATATTTTCAAAAAATCTTTAATAATTTTTACATTTTTTTTGTCTGTTTCTAATCTGGGTTCTTTATAATTTTTTAAATCAAAACGATCTAATATATCCTTTAGCGATCTTCCTGAATACAAAGTACTAGGATTTAGTTTTCTTAACTTGTCAGCAATTTTTTTATCTTTTTCAACTATGATAGGACTTATATCAGTCTTACTTGAAAGCTTGTTTAGCAGTTGATTAAAATACTTTTCTCTGCAAAAGTGTCTTTTTATTCTTTCCTTCCAACGAAACTGTAACGATAATCTATCAACCAATGCGTTAAATATTTCAATATTACTAAAATTAATCTCAGCTTTGTTGAATTTTGATTTTTTAAATATTTCTAGTGAAGTTTTAACAATTTCATAGTCATCTTTTACTTTATTCTTTGATGCAAATATTTCAAAACCAGTTTGGTTTATAATAGGAGAATTTTCATTTTTATTTTGTTTTCTATAAGCTTCCCCTGAATAAAACCATTTTGTTTTACTTTTAATATTATTTTGAATAAATTTGACTACACTACCTACTGATAGGTCGGGAACCAATGACCATTCTTTGAGGTTTTGATCATAAAAAGAAAATAGAAATTGTCTAAAATTTCCACCAGATCTTTTAAGAACGTATTTTGACTCAATGATATTATCTAGTTCAATATTCCTAAATCCTCTTTTTATAAGAATTTTAAATAAGTTTTTTGATTTCATTTACTAAATTTTCTTTTGTAACAAATATTTGATCGTTTTCTTTTTTTGATTTTAATTTTTTTACTAAAATCTTATTTTCTTTTATTTCGTTTTCTCCTATTATGATTGCCAAATCTGTATTTTTACGATCACCATATTGAAGTTGTTTTTTAAGATTTTTATTTTGATCAAGATAAATTTCTGAATTTATTCCTTTTTCCCTTAATTGATTAATAATTTCATAACAATTTTGAATATATTTTTTATCTAAAATACAAACTAATACTGGTGATTGTGGTTTTACCTTTATTTCCTTAATTTGGTTAAGGGCATATAATAATCTATCAATTCCTATGCTCATACCAGTACCCTTGTAATCAGCTCCTTTAAATCTTGAAATTAAACTATTATAACGCCCCCCCGATCCACAAGATCCGCTACTTACCTCTTTCCCCTTAGCATTTTTAATTTTAAAATTAAGATTTGTTTCAACTACAAAACTACTATAGTAAGACAATCCGCGGGTAATATTTATGTTTGTTTTAACACTTGCTAGGTTATTACCGAAAGAAAGTATTTCATATAATTCCTCTAATTCTTTAATACCTTCAATGCTTAATTCGTTTTTCAAATTAGACTTCAGTTCATTTAAATTCTTTGAATTTATTGTAGTTTTAATCTGACTAACTTGATTATCAGATAATTTACATCCTGTAATAAATGCTCCAGAACCATCTGTTCGACCATCTTTTAATAATTTTTCTACGCCCTCAAAACCTAGTCTATCTAATTTATCAATAGTTTTTAATACTTGATATTGCTTTTCCTCTGGTATTTTTATCTCTTTTAGTAATCCTTGAAGTATTTTTTTGTTTGAAATGTTTATTACAAACTGATCTTTTTTAAGACCACACTCTAAAAATGAGTCTGCAATTAAATTGCAAATTTCAGCATCTGCTTGAGCTTCATTTACATCACCAATTATATCAGCATCAAATTGTGAAAAAGATCTAAATCGTGCCACATCAGCTTTTTCTTGTCTAAATACATCTCCATACGCATATCTTTTAAAAGGAAAAACTATATCCATATAATTTTGGGCAATAAATCTAGAAAGAGGGGCGCTCAAATCGTAGCGTAATGTAAGTGATTCTTTCTTATCGTTAAAAGTAAAAACATCGCTCATTGGATTGTTGGGATCATCTGCCAGAAATGAGCCAATATTTTCACTGATTTCAAGCGCTGGTGTTTCTAATGGTTGGTATCCATAATTTTTGAAAATATTTTCTATTTTAGAAACAATTTTCTTTTTTGTTTCAAGTTCGGAACCATACCTATCTTTAAAACCTTTAGGTAAATTTGGTGTTAATTTTTTTTCTTTATCCATTTGGCGTACTCCCGAGTTGAATTGAACAACTACCTTTTCTTCCACAGAGAAACGTGACTACCATTACACCACGGGAGCATCTCCTTTTAATGT
>MDTD01108519.1_pt1 | contig 13122 bp, 12 predicted proteins | sample 811221 | NCBI WGS metagenome assembly MDTD01 (sample SAMN05326646, study PRJNA326480) | marine metagenome | isolation source: seawater | place: Pacific Ocean: South West | collected 2011 | reverse complement strand
GGCTAAATACAAAATGACACAAGAATTAGATCCAAAGGAAATGTCATTAATTGACCACTTGGATGAATTACGCACTGTGATCATCCGAATGTTACTTACCTTAAGCCTGGCTTCACTCCTTGGCTTTGTCTTCTCTGAGCATCTTCTACATTTATTATTACGACAAGCTCCTGGGGTCGATTTTGTAGTTATAGCGCCTACAGAGGGCTTCTTTACCCAGTTAAAAGTGGCTATTTTGGGCGGAGTCTTCGTCTCTTTTCCAATATTGGTTTTACAGCTTTGGAGTTTTATCGCTCCGGGTTTGAAAGCAGCAGAGGCCAAATTTGTCTACAGAACCACTCCATTCATAGTAATTCTATTCGTATCAGGATTGGTTTTAGCCTATTTTTTTGTGATTCCATTAGGGTTGAAATTTTTACTGAACTTTCAGATCGCGGAAGTAACGGCAAATTTGAGTATAGAAAAATACGTATCTTTTTGCTTTACACTTATGATGGTGTTTGGAATTTTGATGGAATTACCCGTATTTCTATTGATTCTTCATGCGGTTGGGCTCGTCAATAGAGCCAGCCTAGTACAATATAGGGCGCATTTCGTTGTCAGTTTTTTTATACTATCTGCTTTGCTTACTCCTCCTGATATTGTCACACAAGTGTTAGTTGCTGCACCTATGGTAATACTGTACGAGTTTTCGTTAGTGGCAATGAAGTTTAGAGAAATGGGTAGAAGGACGCAATGCGATGATTCAGAAAATTCTTCATTTAGTTAAACTTCAACATTCTCTGTTTGCTATGCCATTCACTTTGGCGGCCATGATTATGGCCTCAGAAGGTTTACCAAGTTCAACCAAAATATTCTTGATTATTTTGGCATTTATGGGGGCCAGGTCCTTCGGTATGGCAGCTAATCGACTTATTGATCGCGAAATAGATGCAAAAAATCCTCGAACTGCCCACCGACTTATGGCTAGTGGACAGATTAAACCCATGCAGTTAGTCCCCTACATGATGGTTTTTGCTGCGATGTTAGTTATAAGTGCTTATCAGTTAGGAGAGTGGCCAACTCGACTCCTTCCGTTGTGTTTTTTCATTATGATACTTTACCCGTATACTAAGAGATTTACTGTATTAGCTCATACGATTCTAGGCGTGGTGCTTGGTTTAGCTCCTATTGGAGCATGGTTAGCGGTTGTTGATGCTTGGCATCTTGCTCCTGTCTACCTTGCTTTGTCAATAATAGTATGGGTCAATGGCTTTGATATAATTTATGCAATTCAGGATATGGAATTTGATAAAAAAGAAAACTTAAGGTCTATTCCTGCTCGCTTAGGAAAAAAGAAGAGTTTGATGATTGCTCTGCTTTTGCACATTAACGTACCAATATTTTGGTTTCTGGTAGGATTGGAGCTCAGTTACGGTCTAGTTTATTTCACAGGCATAGGAGTACTGTCGTTGTTACTTGGTTATGAACATTTAATGGTTCACAAAGGATATAGAGAAAATTTAGGACTGGTTTTCTTTAAATTAAATAGCATTATCAGCGTTGGTTATTTAGCCACTATCATTCTTCAGATTTACTTATGAAAAAAATTATCATTGGAATCACGGGGGCATCAGGTGCTCCCTATGCAAAGCGTCTTCTAGAAATTCTGAATGGAAATGTCGAGTTGCATGTAGTCTACTCGACAACCTCTCCGTTAGTATTTCAAGAAGAAGTCGGAGGGTCGTTAAAAGATTTTCTTGACTCTTTATCTTCGGTCTCTATTCACAGTCACAAAAATTTTTTATCTCCAATAGCCAGTGGTAGTAATAAATTCGATGCTACGGTAATTGTACCTTGCTCTATGAAAACATTGGGTCAAGTCGCAACTGGAGTGGGTGAAACCCTCCTTACAAGAGTTTGTGATATCGCACTTAAGGAAAGGCGACAACTTATCATGGTTCCAAGAGAGGCTCCGTTTAGTACGGTGCATCTGGAGAACATGTTGAGGATTTCTCAGGTGGGAGGTATTATATTGCCCGCTGCGCCAGGTTTTTATCACAAGCCTAAGGATGTGGCGGACATTGTGGATTTCATAGTTAACAGAATTCTACTGTTACTTGATTTACCGATTGAAATAGTGAGACCTTGGAAGGCGGAGAATTAATTATGGCCGGAAACGTTTTGGAATTGAGTGAAACAGATTTTGATAGTGAAGTAAAAGAAGCAAATGTGCCCATTTTAGTTGATTTTTGGGCAGAGTGGTGCGGACCATGCAAGATGTTAGTACCGGTCCTTGAAGAGTTAGCTGGTGACTATGATGGCAAACTCAAGATAGCCAAAGTGAATGTAGATAACAATCCGAGTTTGGCGCAGCGGTACAAAGTGCGTTCAATTCCGAACCTTATCTTAATCAAAGATGGTGAGCAGGTTGGTCAGATCGTGGGTGCATTGCCAAAGGGCGAACTGAAAGATCGCATTGATAATTTATTAGGATAATTTTTAGTTTGAATTGAGCTTTCATGGGCTCATACAATAGAATAACCCAGTCTATGTATTTAAAGATTGCCATATTTGGCTTTACTACTCTGACTTGGTTATTTTGTATTTCTACGCAGGCGAGTACTTCAAAACTTCGTAAGCGCGCTTTGGAAGGCGTGAAAGATTTACGCAACCTGTCGGCGTTTCGAGCTGTTAAAGAGGCCGCATGGGATGAAATGCGTCACAAGCGATACTATTCCGCATTAAAAAAATTAAAGTATCACCAGCAACTGCAACCAAAAGACGTAGAGGCTTATTATCTCGAAGGAGTATGTCTTTCCAGGCTTGAGCGCTGGAAAGACGCTTATATTGCCTATCACAAGGCTTATTATTTGAGCGGTAAGCAAAGATATCGAGATCTCATGTTTGAAATGAAAGCTAAGGCCGGTAAACCAGTAGTGAGAGAAAAACCTTGGTACTTGAAGATTAAAGACCCGAATGAAAAGAAGGTCGAGACTCCAGAGCTCAAAGTTGAGATACCAGTGGCTACCAAGATGAGGGGCAGCTATTTACAATTATCTAGAATGAGAATGCTTCAATCACTTTTGGACCGATATGAAAGTGTTTATGGTCCGATGGAAGTATTTAATCTTGACTCATTACTCAAAGATAAAGTCACTTCTCGTCCCATAAATATAAAGGAACTTGGAAAGATTACATTAAAAAATTCAAAGATTCATTCAGAGAATTTTGGCACTATCGATGAAATCCGTAGCTCGATGCAGTTTTTTATGGATGCAGTATCTATGGCCTCCAAGAATAATACAAGTGATGCTATTCGATCACTCGAAAAAAATCAGGATAAATTGATTCGATCTGAGGCTGAGTATCTTATTAGTCTTTACAGACAAGAAGATCGGACTGAAGACGAGCTGGCATATCGTAAAAAACTTGCCGAAAGGTTTCCTGCTTATACATCCAATCTTTTAGTTCTAGCAGATTACCACTATGAGAATGGTCGTAATCAAAAAGCTCTTGAATACTATCAAAAGATAATCGATCTAAAATCAGATAATTCTATGATTAGGCGACGTATCAGGCAGCTCAAAGCCGGAGGAACTTTCAGATTGCGTGAGATATTAAAAGGTCAGCGCAAAACGTTATTGGGTAACGAAGGTATTCGGCAATAGTCATGGAAGATAAGGTATATAAGTTCGGGATTATATTTTATTCGCGGAATGCAGCTTCAAAAGAGATATGCCATGAAATTGTAAGATGGTTGCAGGAGCGAGAGGTGAGCTTTGCTCTAGAGGAAAATAGCCAACTTGAGGACATAGCTACCCTAAAGTACTTAAAGATAGATCAATTAGCTAAAGAATCCGAGTTCTTACTGGTCATTGGAGGTGACGGTAGCATCCTGAGAACGTCTCGACACTGCGCCAGATACGAAACAATTCTGGTGGGTTTGCACAGGGGTACCACAGGCTTCCTAACTCAATTAACCCCCGAAAACGCTTTTGAAGGAATGCAGCGACTGATTGATGGTTCTCAAAATTATAGGATCCAGAATAGAATGATGCTTCAGACTAGCGTGATACGAGAAGGTAAAAAAATAACGAGTTTCTTCGGTCTAAATGATACCGTTCTGAAGGTAGGGTCACTTTCTAGAATTGTGAACTACCGTTTATTTTGTAACGATATATTTATTGAGGAGTATCCTGGTGATGGCTTACTCATTGCGACTCCGACCGGTTCGACGGGTTATTCACTAAGTAATGGCGGACCTATAGTACGCCCAGACCACGATCTATTACTAATGTCTCCCATATGTACCCACAAATTTAATGCCAGACCCATGGTATTTTCTGCGCATGATCACCTCACAATTCGCCTGTTTCAAGAAAATTCGTTCGTGAAGTCAAAAGTCATCCTAACTGTCGATGGTCAAATAGGGTTTCAACTCAAGGAAGAAGATGAGGTAGTGGTAAAAGCTGCTCCGAGTCCAATTAAGTTTGCTGAAGTTTTTCCTTCTGATTTTTACGATTTGATACGAACAAAAATTGATTAATAGAGATCATACCGACACCTGAGATCAGTTAAGTTATTTGATTCCCGTCATGTTTGCTGGATTAACCCATTCATCAAATTGATCAGCGGTGAGAAAGCCCAAAGCTATAGCTGCCTGCTTCAGGGTACTATTCTCTTTGTAAGCTTTCTTAGCAATTTGTGCCGCTTTATCATAACCAATGTGTGGATTTAGTGCGGTAACCAGCATTAGAGAGTTGTCTAAATACTCTTTAATTTTTGGTAAATTCGGCTCAATTCCTATCACGCAGTTTTTGCGAAAGCTATCACATGCGTCTGATAGAATTCTTGCTGATTCCAATAAATTATGGATCATCACAGGCTTGTATGTGTTTAGTTCGAAGCTCCCTTGACTTGCCGCAAAGGCTACTGCTGCATCATTACCATAAACTTGGGTGACGACCATAGTGAGGGCTTCTACTTGAGTGGGATTTACTTTGCCCGGCATAATCGAACTACCGGGCTCATTTTCTGGAATTAACAACTCTCCAATACCACATCTTGGTCCGGAAGCTAGCCAGCGAATGTCATTACCGATTTTCATCAATACGCCTGCTAAAGTACGCATTGCTGAACTTGCAAATGCTATAGCATCATGGGCGGCAATTGACTCGAATTTTACAGGTGAAGGAACGAAAGTGTGTCCTGAGAGTTCGTTGATTTTCTGAACTACTTTTTGACTGAATTCTGGGTGAGCATTCAAACCCGTACCAACTGCGGTTCCACCTATAGGGACTTCTTTCAGATGATTTAGTGAGTATTGAAGTCTTTCAAGTGAATGATCAAGTTGAGAAACCCAGCCAGAAATTTCTTGGCCGAGAGTGAGAGGCACGGCGTCTTGTAGGTGAGTTCGCCCAGTTTTTACAACTTTATTGTATTTGACTGCTTTAGAATTGAGAGCATCTCGAAGTTCCCCGACTGAAGGAATTAAGCTCTCAGATAACTCACAAACCGCAGCAATTCTCATTGCTGTGGGGAAAGTATCATTACTGCTTTGACCCTTGTTACAGTCATCATTAGGGTGTACCGGACTTTTGCTACCTAATTTGCCATTAGCCATCTCAATGGCTCGATTACTGATTACTTCATTGCAATTCATATTAAATTGAGTACCACTACCTGTTTGAAATACTACTAGGGGAAAGTGCTCGTCTAATTTACCTTCGATAACCTCTTGGGCTGCCTTGCATATAAGCTCAGATTTTTCAGGGTTCATCGCTCCTAATTCGCCGTTAGCCCAGGCGCAGCTATGTTTTAAGATTCCATATGCTCGAATGAATGGTCTAGTAAATAGAATTTCACCAATTTCGAAATTTTGAAGAGAACGTTGGGTTTGTGCGCCCCAGTAACGATCATTTTGCACTTCAACTTGACCCATACTGTCAGTTTCAATTCTTACTTCGGCCATTATTCATCCTTTCATAAACTTTTACAATTACAAAGAGAGCGGATTATAGCAAAGGCTCCGTAAGCCTGTCCCATTTAGTATTACAGGTAGGTTTACAAACCTAATGATTCGTCAATCGTTCTCACTATTGCTTTGCTAATTCAACCATGTACGCTAAGCCTAGTTTCGCAAAATTTGAAGCATGTTCACCACTGTCATTAGACTTGTCAATTGTGTCACGTTTGGTATGAATGTGTGGATTTCCATCCTTCATTGTGGCCTCGTGGGGCATACTAGCAGGATAGCCGTTTTTCGACCATGAAGCATGATCAGAGCAAGCATAACCGCAACGACTATATCCCCATGGAACTTTTACATAATGGTCTATCAATTGACCGAGAAATTGATTTTGTGCAGAGTTGGTATAATCATCCATCATTACGATGTCATATTCATCGCTACCTTTATAGTTAGTCATATCTAACTGAATGACACCAACAACTTGTTTATTTTCTTGCTTATATTTTTTAGCAATTAAGTTTGATCCAACTAATCCCACTTCCTCTGCTGCATATGCCATAAATTGAACAGTTTTATAGGGTTTGTAGTTGTGGGCCATTGCGACACGAATGATTTCCGTCATGGTTGCAATACCCGAGGCATTATCATCTGCTCCTGGTGCGTGATTCTTGCTACCGCCCCAATACCCTGCGATTGAATCTGCATGACCCCCGATAACAATTATTTCATCAGTCTCAGAGCTACCTTGGATTGTTAAAATAACACTCTGCTGTGGAAAATTAGGGTGATTGATTAGCTCCAAGGTCACATCGCTTCTTCCGTTAGAGAGTGAGAACCATTTTTCACCGATCCATTTCGAGGACTCAATACCTGATTGAGATTTGTAATATCGGTTATGATAACTACTCAGGTGGCTGATAACTTCAGCAATTTTTACCTCATCAACATCCTCTAGCATAGGTTCTACCATTTCGTCTTGATCGATTGAATAGTCAAGAAATTGATGTTGTCTAATCCACCGTCTTTTACGAACTCCGTTAAGAGTTTGCTTCGCATCTTCATAGGATTCATGAACAATATATCCACCACATCGATGATGCGCTTCATGCATGTGGTCTGACAGAGCATTCCTGTCTGCGTCACGAAGTTTCATGACGGCGATTCCATCTCGCACATCCATTCGCTTCATTAAATTACCGAATCGTTCTTGTAAACCTGGCAGTGAGTCAGCACCAATTGTTATCCAATGTTCGACTTCTTTCTTTGCATCGGTTTTCGTTTGTGCTCCAACCATATTAAAAGAGATTAGTAAGTAGCCAAATGAGAGTATGTGTGAAAGTTTGATTTTCATAAAATTTCCAATCCTAGACAGTAAACATCGTGTTAGAAGAGTTTAAACTAATTCGGTACTTTGGCAAGTGATTAAGTTTTTGTATTAGTCATATTGAGCGCAGCGTAGCCCTGGCCAGTATGGTTGGTAAAAATGTGGGGTTGGTTGGCACCACTAAAGCCTTGGTTATGCTGACTCCTTCGAGAGTCAGAAGGAAAGTAGAGTACTCCCAAGGGGATTCGAACCCCTGTGTTCGCCGTGAAAGGGCGACATCCTAGGCCGCTAGATGATGGGAGCCTCCATCAATGGGTCTACAGGGATTTGAACCCCGGACCAATCGATTATGAGTCGACTGCTCTAACCACTGAGCTATAGACCCATAACCAAGGATCGTAAATGTATCACCCCATAATTTTCATGTCAAGATCAAATCAGAGACAAAAGATTTCTGATGAGAACCACTACACTTTAATACCTATTCGAATCTATGTTTTGTTTTTTTTTGAGAATTTTAAATGACTGATCTCTAAAAGAATTGAGCAGCCTGACTATGTTCTTTGACTTTTTCTTCCACTAAATCTTCCAGGCTATTTGCAACTTTCTGCAAACGCCGATTTATGTTAAGAATTTGAAGATATTCTTGTTTCTCATAAGGACTTTCCAAAAAATAGTGACAACAAAAATTACTCAATACCGCGGGATCGGTAATAAAGGATACGGCCTGCAGCATGGCCTCGGGCTTTGCCTGACTAAGAAAAATAAACCGTTTTATTAATTTAGAGAGGCGCATAGAATCATCGTGAGCTTGCTCCTCGTCCATGACATAGTCTCTGATTATTTTTCCCTTTCCGACCATAATTGGGTCACTAAGAGGGCAATGATCTACAAAAAATTTATCAAGGCCTCTTATAGTTAACTGGAAAGTATTTGTATCTACCGTCTCTAGCTCTTCCATCAAAACTAAGCAAGCCGTTTGGTAAAAATATTCATCATCTTTGATCATAAGACTGACCAAAAATTTGCTGTTGTGCTGCTCAAGTCCTTTAAGCAAACGCTCTACATAAGGGTCCGCTGTTTGTATGGTTGTCAGGAGCCCTGGAAACATAACAAAATTTCTCAGAGGTAATACCGGATAAGTTTGTTCCATAAGCAGTCTCTCGCTTGACCCGTAGTCGATTAGGTCGTGCTACAATTCGTTTAAGTATATCACTGCATCGTCTGCACTTAAAGGAAGGACCTAGAATTCATGAAGATGTCTTCAATCTGGCTAAGAGTTCGTTGGCTATTTTTCGCATTTCAGGATGCTCTTCGCTATCAAATTAACTTAACGGGTAGACCTGGATTTTTAATATCCCAGCTTTTTATAGCGTCTTTTTTGAATTCTTTTGGCTTAATTTTTAGTCTATGTATTTTCATATATCTTTTACTCAAGGGATTTTTATTTCAATACCAAGACTTTACTTCTATGCAATGGTTCTACTCGCTGGCATTGTGGGTCATTTTTTTGATCTTGAGTAGAATACTATTTAGTAGATTTAAATTGGGATGGATGCTTTCGGTGGATGGATTTTTTCGGCTTGGCCGTCGCTCAAGCCTGAAATCGGCATTTTATGAGGGTAAAGAATACCGGAAATTTTGGAGGTCTGCTGTCAAACTAGCCTCAAAGGCTCCCCGAGGAATGGACCGTGAGTTAGTTCGCAATGTGGAATTTTATCGATTGTTAATTGGACGAGAACCTTCTGAGATTAGCTCTTGGTACGATGAATCAATACAAAAGTATTATTTGGATATGAAGCAAAGAGTGGGCGCTCGACAAAGCTCATTTTTTTATGCGAGTGTTTTACTTTTATTCTGGTATGTAATTTCAGCATTTTTTCCGATGTTAAATATTTTTCAGCAAGACCCTGTTCAGATTGTTACAACTTCAAATTTTAATGCAACTAATATGCTAGCTTTATCAGCCTGTCTGTCAGCAGTATATTCATTTTTTAAAATCAGACAGGTAGGATCTCAGCAAATTCATTTACAAACTTACTGCCTTCGCGTGGCAGAGAATGATGTTCGTGCAGCAACCGAAAATAGAGATGCGATTTTGAGCTTAGATCGAGATACCAGATTTAGTTTAGCTGGAACATTAAAAGGACCCTTGGCTATGGATTGCCACTTACTATTGTTTCCTGCGATATTAGGTCTTTCGCTGCATTTTTTAACAGACTTCTTTGCGCAGATATTCACGATTCTAACATTCTATTTACTTCCGAGTATTTGTAGAACCATTGATCAATCGAGGTTATTTTTGAAAATACAGATTGTGAGTCAGGTGCAAACAAAAAGCTCCGGTAAATTGATGAAGTCTGTTTTTGTAATATTGGAGATACTTTCATTAGGTTTAATTGTTATTTTTCTTCTCCCATACCTTACATTGATACCCTCACTAAGTGATCATATTTCATATTTTTTTCAAACTGATATGAGATTTATTTGCTCGATATTGACATTCTCGAGTGCGACCGCACTTTTGGTATGGTGTAAACAAGCTTCTCTTAGTCAACGAGAAGCCTATGAATTCAGTTTCGTCTTAATAATGTTCGTTGCTGGTATTGGGTTTGCTGTGCTAAAGGGTTATTTTGTAGCTTTTATTTATTCCATGCCGGCACTTGGGCTGGTATGTTTGCGTTTGTCCACAAAAATGCGTCGAGGTTATTAATGACTGTAAAAAAAATACCCAATGAGATCAAGGAATACTTAGAACGAAAAATTGTTCGCGGCAGTCGAGGCTATGAGCCCATGGAGAGAATTCTTTCGAAGAATAATGAGACAGATTTACGATGGTTTCTTGAGTTTTATGAAAAGAATCTAAGAGAAGAGTTACTTGATGCTTCATCAATCAAAGATGAGGATCAGAAAGAGGATCTTTTGAGTAGCTCATTGCAGAAAATTATGACTAATGAAGACGATCCTGAAGAAGATAAATTATTTGGATTAGTAAAAAATTTAGGGAAGGATTAATCAGTGAGTTTTGTTGATAAGATTAGTAAAAAGTATCCTGACTTCAATAGTCCTGATTCTGTAATACTCTTAGAAATTGTACACAGAGGAGATTGCAAGGTTCTGAGCGTCGAATTAAATCAACCGAGTATTCGAAATCCTCTGGATTTACAAACAGCTGATTTGTTTTCCAAGCTTTGTGACTTTTGTCTTGATTGGGAGTCGGAACTACCTTTTGAAGCATTGATTCTCCAAGGACGCGGTAAAGCATTTTCTGCCGGTGGAGACTTCGATTTTTTGAAGCAAAGAACGAAGGTAGCCGAACGTGAGAATATTGCTACTATGATGAACTATTATCATAGTTTTTTGAAAATACGTTCAATACCTGTTGTTACAATTGCACATGTTCATGCAGCTGCCGTTGGTGCTGGCTTATGTCTTGCTCTAGCCTGTGATTTGATGTTGGTACATAGAGATGCAAAATTAGGATTTCCTTTTTTGAAATTAGGGATTAATCCAGGCATGGCGGCCTACCCTCTTTTGCGACGCAGATTGGGTGAAACTCGAAGTCGCGACTTACTCTTTAGTGGTCGATTTTTTAGCGGTACGGATTTATTTAAATGGGGTGGCGCTTGGACAGACTATGAAAATAAAGTGGAAGCTGACAATATAATTAACGACTGGCTCTCAAGTTATTCAGGTAGTAGTGCTTTTGCGGTTTCACAATTAAGACAAGAAATTTTATTGTATGAAACTCGCGATGTAGACCGTTCCTTATCTTCAGAAGCTCAGGGGCAAGCCAATTGTTACGCTGGCAAAGATTTTCAGGAAAGACTAGAAAATACTTTGCAACGAATTTCGAAAAAATCAAAATAATCCAGTCAGGAGTCATTATGTTACGCAGTCATCATTTAGGGGAATTGCAGGAAGCGTTAGAGGGTAAAGTAATCACACTCTGTGGTTGGGTAGAACGGCTACGTGAGGTCGGTGGAGTTAATTTCGTAGTTCTTAGAGATCGATATGCAAAGTTACAGTTGAATGTAGAATCTCACTTGCTAGCTGATCTCAAACTTGGTCGCGAAGATTGTATTAAGGTTAGCGGTAGCTTAGGCATGCGACCTGAGAAAGATCGTAAAGAGGAAGTTAATGGTGCATTTGAACTAACTGTTACTGATATTAAAGTTCTTAATAAAAGTCTGACGCCTCCCTTCGTTGTAGATGATAAAGATGAAGTCAATGAAGACCTTAGGCTTAGATATCGATATCTGGATTTGAGGCGTGACTTTATGAAACGCAATATGGAGTTTCGTCACAAAGTTGTAGAGCAGATTCGCACAACTATGAGTGGTTTTGACTTTTTGGAAGTAGAAACTCCGCAATTAATGAAATCAACCCCTGAAGGTGCTCGAGACTTTCTGGTTCCATCACGAATATTTCCAGGTGAATTCTATGCTTTGCCTCAAAGCCCACAGATTTACAAACAGATTTTACAGGTCTCCGGTTTAGATCGCTACTATCAATTTGCTCGTTGTTTTCGAGATGAGGATGCCCGTAATGAACGTCAATTAGTACATACTCAAATGGATATGGAAATGAGCTTTGTGGAAGAGGAAGATGTTTGGAATGTGATTGAGGCAATTTTTTCGGATCTTTTTGAGCATCTATTGGGTATAAAGTTACAAACCCCATTTCTTAGACTTGATTATGCACAATGTGTGTCTCGTTTTGGTTTAGATAAGCCCGATTTGCGTTTTGGAATGGAGTTGAAAGATATCCACCATGCTCTCGAGGGTAGTCCATATGATTGGTTCCAAGAGGTGATGCAGTCAGGTGGCCGAATTGCAGCATTCAGCGTACCAGGCGGTGCTAAATTTTCCCGAAAACAAATTGATAAATTTTCAGATTTTGTTAAGGCCTATCGAGCTAGGGGAATATTTTATGTGAAGGTAACTGAAGAGGGTTTACAAGGTGGTGCAGCGAAACATATTCCAGCACAAAATCATCAGCAGTTTTTAGAAATCACGGGAGCTGAGGCAGGCGATTTAGTGATCTTTCTGGCAGACAAAGTCAAAGTGGTTAACGATGGTTTGGGATATTTAAGAAATCACGTTGCAAAACAAATGGATAGTATTCGCGAGCCTGGAGAAGGACCTTTTATTGCTGAGGGACAATATCGATTTTTGTGGGTAACAAGATTTCCTTTGTTTGAGTACAATCCTGATGAAGAACGCTGGGAAGCAATGCATCATATGTTCACCATGCCATATGAAGAGGACATGAAATATTTCGAGACGGGTGAGTTGAACAAAATTAATGGAAGACTTTACGACCTTGTTTTAAATGGAGTCGAACTGGGTAGTGGTTCGATTAGAATTCACAAGGCTGAAATTCAGCAAAAAGTTTTTGACGCAATCGGTTTTAGTAAAGAAGACGCTCACGAGAGATTTGGTTTTTTCTTGGAGAGCTTAAGATATGGTGCGCCACCGCATGGCGGTATTGCTTTGGGGCTGGCTAGACTTGTCATGACTCTGCTTCAGCTTGATAATATGCGCGATGTGATTGCGTTTCCAAATGCTTCATCAAATCGATACCTTTTAGATAATTCACCCACCAATGTTCCTGCGGAGCAATGGACAGAACTAGGTTTAAAGCCTGGGGAGGCATAAAATGAGTGCAAGACTACTATCAGATAATGAAATTGAAGTAAAACTTGGAGAGGCCAAGGGCTGGGTTTATGACTCTGAAGCTCGATGCCTTAAAAAAGGTTTTGAGTTTAGTAATTTCGTATGTTGTTTTGGTGTAATGAGTCAAATCGCAATATGGGCGGAGAAATTAAATCATCATCCAGATT
>MDTD01110668.1_pt1 | contig 13123 bp, 16 predicted proteins | sample 811221 | NCBI WGS metagenome assembly MDTD01 (sample SAMN05326646, study PRJNA326480) | marine metagenome | isolation source: seawater | place: Pacific Ocean: South West | collected 2011 | reverse complement strand
TCTTGCTAAATGGAAAACTACAATTCAAATTATTGCCTGCTCAACATACCTTATTTGGAGATCTCATTCATTTTTTTTCGAGTCAAAGTTTATTTTTATTTTATCGGTTTTATTAATTTGGTTCGCAGGGATAATAACTATAATTACATGTTATGATTATCTCAAAAAGGTATGGTTTCATTTATAGGATATTTTTTTAAATATGATTATTAAATATTTTTCATGGGTAAAGGATATTATAGGTAAGTCTGAAGAGACTATTACAATTTCTTCAGATATAAACACTCCAGAAAAGTTAATAGATTTTTTAATAAAAAAGAATGAAAGATATAAAAAAGCATTTGAAAAAAGAAGTACAATCAAAGTAGCTCAAAATAAAGTTTATATTTCAAAGTCAGCTAAAATTAAAAATACTGATGAAATAGCTTTTTTCCCTCCAGTAACCGGAGGTTAAAAATGTCAAGCGAAGTAAAAATAAAGATCCAAAAACAATCTTTTAATGTTGAAAAAGAAAGTATGTTACTTTTAAAAAAAAATACAGGAGCAATTGTTAATTTCTTAGGAACTGTTAGATGTCTAAGTAAAAACAATAATAAAATCTCATCAATTGTATTAGAACATTATCCTGGAATGACTGAAAATGAAATTTTGAAAATAGCAAATAAAGCCATAAAAAAATGGGACGTAAATTATGTTACCATTATTCATAGAATAGGTAAATTATTGCCTAGTGAAAAAATTGTATATGTTGGAGTTAGTTCAAAACATAGACAGGACGCTTTCAACGCATGTAATTTTATTATGGATTTTTTAAAAACAGAAGCAACTTTTTGGAAACTAGAAGAGTTTGAAAATACAAAACAATGGGTTACTCAAAATGAAAAAGATAACAAAGCTTTAGAAAAATGGGGTTAATATATTAGCCATTCACGATTTTTTCATATGCTTTCATTAAATTGAACGATAATTCTCCTGGAGTAAACTTAATATCATCACCAATTTGACTTACAGGTGTGACTTCTGCAGCTGTTCCAGTCAAAAAACACTCTTCAGCATTTTTTATATCTTCTAGCTTCAATTGTTTTTCTATCGTTTTAACACCCAAATCTTTAGCTAAATCTATTACAGTTCGTCTTGTGATACCATCTAGGAAACAATCAGGTTTTGGAGTATATAAATTTCCATCATTGAATTTGAAAAATATATTTGCACCAGTAGCTTCGGCTATAAGACCTCTCCAATCCAACATTAGTGCATCACTATAACCTTTCGCTTCCGCGTCATGTTTTGACAAAGTACATATCATATATAATCCAGAAGCTTTTACATGAACTGGGGCACAATTTGGATCAGGCCTTCTCCACTTAGCAACATCTAATTTAATACCTTTCATTTTTTCGCTTGGATCGAAATAACTTGGCCAAGCCCATGAGGCAATAGCAACATTTATAGTAGTTTTTTGAGCCGACACTGCCATCATTTCACTTCCACGCCATGCAATCGGTCTCACATATGCATTTTTCAAACCATTAGATGTTATTAATTCGTTTTTTGCCTTCAATATTTCGGATTGTGTAAAAGGTATTTTCATATCCATTATTTTAGCTCCCTCAAAAAATCTTTGGGTATGCTCTTCAGATTTAAAAATTTTACCATTATACGCTCTTTCACCTTCAAAAACTGAACTTGCGTAATGTAATCCATGGTTCAATATATGTATTCTTGAATCATTCCATTCAGTTAAATTACCATTAAACCAAATTTTACCGTCTCTATTATCAAAACCTTCTATCACAAAAACCTCATAAATGATTAATTTAAACAAATTTTCTTAAAATGTAACTACTAAATTAAAAAAATAAGATTGTAATTTAACTTGGAGTTATATTAATTTTAAATAAAATGATTATTAAGAGGTTTATTATCAATTCACATATTTTAATTGTTGACGATGATCAAAAATTAAGAAATCTTTTAAGTGATTTTTTAAAAAATAATGAATTTCTAGTTTCTGATGCTCCGAGTGCTTTTGAAGCTCAAATTTTAATGGATAGTATAATTTTCGATTTGATTATCTTAGACATTATGATGCCTGGTAAGACAGGACTTCAATTTTTGAAAGAGATTAGAATTAAAAGTAAAGTTCCAATCTTAATGCTAACGGCAATGTCCTCAACCGAAGACAGAATTGATGGATTAGAAACTGGAGCCGATGATTATCTTTCAAAACCATTTCAACCGAAGGAATTGTTATTAAGGATAAAAAATATTTTAAAAAGGAATCCTTATATCAATAAAATTAAACCAAGTTTGAATTTAGAATTTGGACCATTTTTCTTTAACTTGGATTCTTTGAATTTATATAAAAATGGATTATCAATACATCTCACTACATCTGAACAAAATTTATTAAAATGTTTTGCAAAAATCCCAAACAAAGCACTCTCCAGAGATGATTTAAATAAAATGCTAGGGGGAAAAATGGAAGACAGATCAATTGACGTTGCAATAACAAGAATTAGAAAAAAAATTGAACAAGATCAAAGATTCCCAACCTATCTCCAAACTATAAGGGGGTTTGGATGGAAACTAAATACATTTAATAGTAAAGAATTTAATAATGAGACTTAGAAATATTACTCCTAAAAGTTTATTTGGACGAATGTTATCCATAATTCTTGTTCCAATAATATTAGTTCAAATTATATCTGTTTTTATTTTTTATGAAAGACATTGGGATTCAGTTTCTAGACATATGTCAAAAAATCTTGCAAATGACATTGGCCTTTTAATCGATGAACTTGGTTCCAAGCCCTCAAAAGACGAAAGATCATTATCTGCTTCAAAAGCAAGACAATATTTCAATTTTATATTTTATTGGCTAGATGGAGGAATATTAAAACCAAATCAAAATTTAGATAAAAAATTTTTTAATTTTAGAGATGCTCTATCATTAAGAATTAAAAAGCCATTTTATTTATCTACACAGGAAAATACTGGTCAAATAATAGCTGATATTCAATTAGCAAACGGAATTGTAAGAATGACAATTGAAAAAAAACGTTTATTTGCATCAACGGGACTAACTTTTATTGTTTGGTCTATTGGTTCATCAGTAATTTTATTCTCTATTGCAATAATTTTTTTAAGAGGTCAGGTCAGACCAATTTTAAATTTAGCAAATGCTGCCAGACAAATAGGTTTTGGCAGAGATGTAAAAAATTATAATATAGAAGGTGCTACAGAAGTAAGGTTAGCAGGAAGAGCTTTTCAAGCTATGAGACATAGAATAAAAAAACAAATCACAGAAAGAATGGAGTTGTTAGCAGGTGTAAGTCACGATCTAAGAACTCCAATAACAAGAATGAAATTGCAACTTGAATTGCTTAATGAAAAGACCTTTCTAAAAAAGAACATAGGAGAGGATTTAGATGAAATGGAAGAAATGATAAAAGGTTATTTAGAGTTTGCAAAGGATGATAGAGAAGAAGAAATGGTTGATGCAAATTTATTCAAAATAGTTCAACAGGCTGCAAAGTCGTCAGACCCGAGTTTAAACAAAATTGAAATATCTGCACCCTTATCTGAATTCCCCATTTTCCCTATGCAAGTGAGATCTATTAATAGAGCTCTAATAAATTTATTAAATAATGCTCTTAAATATGCTGGGAAAGCTAAAATTTCTACTAGATTGTTTGACGATCATTGTGAAGTTATAATCGACGATAATGGTCCTGGTATACCTCGTGATAAAAGAGAAGAAGCTATACTTCCTTTTAAAAGGTTAGAACATTCAAGGAACAAAAATACAGGAGGAATAGGACTTGGACTTTCAATTGCAAACAATTCTATACTATCGCATGGTGGTGAACTTATATTAGAAGATAGCCCATTAGGTGGTTTAAGAGCTAGAATATTGTTACCAATTTAATTTTTGAATAAAATTGGTAACTCAAATATTTTTTTTAAATCTTTATCTAAATTACTCATGATTTTATCAATTGTTATTTTCTGACTATTTAAAAGTAAATTTAAGTTTTTTATATAAAGAGAATTTAACAAAGTAGCTTTTAAATTTAATTTAAAAAATGTATCTTCATCACCACAACATCTCATTAATTTTAGAATAAATTTATGATTCTGATTATTTAAAATTATAAAATTTAAAAATTTTTCACTATTGCTTGAACTCAAATAATTTAATGCTTTTTTATATTTATTTAAACTTTCAAATTTTATAAAAAAAGCTTCTAAAATTTTTTCGAAATATGACGCATCTTCATCTCTGATTTCTTTATTTAAAAAAATTAAAATTTCATCATCCAATTTAGAATTAAAAAATTTTAAATACTCTAATTTATTTATTTTTTCACTATGGGGAAATAGGGTTTTAATTTTAGTAGATTCTATTTTAAATTTTTTTGAAACTAAATCTAAATCAAATATTTCTTCTTTTAAAATTGAATCAATGTATTCTTGCGCTATAACAAATTTTATTTCAAAATCATTCATCTTCTAATTATCCAATTCTTTAGCTCTATTAATAGCACTTAATATAGACTTTTTTAGTAAACTCTTTAGACCTTTATCTTCATTCATTAGAATTTTTAAAGCTGCTTCAGTTGTGCCACCTGGACTAGTAACATTTTTTCTCAATGTAATTACATCATTACTCTTTTCAGCATTTAATAGAAAAGCTGACCCAATAAAAGTATGATTTACAACATCAATTGCCTTATCCTTAGAAATACCAAGATCAATAGCAATTTCAATCAATGCTTCTGTTAAATAAAAGAAGTATGCTGGCCCTGAACCTGAAATACCAGTTATAACGTCTATTTGTTCTTCATTTAAAACAAAGGAAACTGTACCAATTGATGATAATATTTGTTCAATAACAAGTTTTTCATTTGATGTTATATTTCTAGAGCAAAAAACCCCTGTCACTCCCCTTGATATAGAAGCTGGCAAATTAGGCATCGCTCTTACAATTTTTATTTCACTAGAAATATTTTCTTCAAACCAATTTGTAGATTTTCCAGCTAATATTGATATAAAAACTGGTTTTTTCTTATCAATTTTAAGTATATCATTCTTAATACTGTTTAACTGTTGTGGTTTTATGGCAAGAACAACAAAGTCTATTTTTTCATTTTCAAGAAAAAAATCATCAAAATTTTTAAATATATTTACATTTTTAACGTTTTTATAATTAGCTGATAAATCTTCTTTTTCTATTATTGAAATTTTTTGATTGGTTTTTTTTTTTGGTCCAACCTTTTGCAAGGGAAGATCCCATTTTTCCATGACCAATTAACAAAACATGATTCATATCTTTCATCTTTTTTAATTTATTTCTTTATTTTAGCTTTTGATGATTTTATTTCTAAATTTAATTTGTTTACTCTGTCTTCAAGTGCATGAAAGTCTTCTCGAGTAACATAACCTTTTTTATTTAAATATTTTTCAATTTTAAGATTTATTAGGTTTTCAACTTCAGTTTTAATACCTGAAAAAGTTGACAAAATTCCATAAGCTATGGATTTACTATCATTAAAAAATTTTTTGTCTTTCATATTTCAGCCTATCATTTATATTTAAATATAAATACTATATTAATTCAACTTATATAAATTATTTATGCATTTTCCAGTACTTGATCCGATAGCTTTTACGATTGGCCCCTTAGCTATTAGATGGTACTCTTTATCATACATATTTGGAATTTTAATTGGTTTGATTTTCATAAACAAAATCATCATAAATTATAAAAAAAGTATAACAAAAAACGATATTTACGATTTATTAAATTACTTAATTTTAGGAATAATAATTGGTGGAAGATTAGGATATGTTTGCTTTTACAATCTAGAATTTTATTTTTCTGACCCTATTGAAATATTCAAAATATGGAATGGTGGGATGTCTTTTCATGGGGCAGTTATTGGAATTATAACATCTATTGCCTGGTTTAGTTTTAAAAATAAAAAATCCTTTTTTGATTTAACTGATATTATTTGTCTAGCTTCACCCATTGGCATTTTATTTGGAAGAATTGCAAATTTTATCAATGGTGAGTTATATGGTAAAATTACAAATCATGCATTTGGTTTTGTCTTTCCAAAAGCTGGTGATTTGCCAAGACATCCAAGTCAATTATATGAAGCATTTTTGGAAGGATTTATTCTATTTATGATATTAAATTATCTTTTTTTCTTTTCAAATTTTAAACATAAACCAGGTTTAATATCTTGTTGTTTTTTAATTTTATATGGAATTTTTAGATTTTTGATTGAAAATCTTAGAGAGCCTGATCCTCAAATTGGTTTAATATGGAATTTTTTATCTATGGGCCAGTTGTTAAGTATCCCTATGATTGCTTCAGGAATTATGCTTTTTATATATATAAATAATAAATGTGGAAGAAAAATTAATTAATTATCTAAAAAATAATTTAATAAGAATAATTGCTAGACTTTTATATTTTTGAAAATTATCAAATATAAAAATGGTAAATTAATGGCATTGACAAATTGTTTAACTAATAAAAAAGTTGAAGTGGTAATTTGTAGGTTGTAAAAAAAAATATGGCAAGAGAAACTTTAAAAAAAGTTAATTATAGATTTTTTTCCGCACAAAGAGGATTTTCAAAATTTCCATTTAACAGTTTAAATTGTAGTTTTAATAGTAAAGATACTAACGAAAATGTCTTGAAAAATAGGAAACTTGTAAAAAATATTATTTGTTTAAATGAACTTTTTTTTATTAACCAAATTCATTCAAATAAAGTATTTATTTTAGAAGATAAATCTCAATTTTCTCAAAAAAAAAATGTTGATGGAGTTGTAACTAAATTAAAGGATATTGGTTTATCAATACTAACTGCCGATTGTTCGCCAATTTTTTTAATTGATCCTAATCATAATGTGATTGGTGCTTGTCACGCAGGTTGGAGAGGTGCGATTAGCGGTATTATTGAAAACACCATAGACAAAATGATAACACTTGGCAGTTTAAGAAAAAATATCATCGCTATAATAGGTCCAACAATCCAAAAATACTCTTATGAGGTTGGAAATGATTTAGCATTGACTGTTGAAAGTACTAATGAATTTAAATCAAATAATCAGATATTATCTGAAACTTCAAAAAAACTTTTTTTTGATTTACCTTCATTTATAAAATGTAAATTATTTTTAAATAAAATTAATCATATAAAAGATATTCAAATAGACACATATTTAAATAAAAATTATTTTAGTTATAGAAGAATTTCACAAAATAGAAAGAATTTTAATTATAAAAATATTACAGGTCGACAAGTTTCAATTATAGGATTTAAATAAATTTATTATGCCACACTTAATTATCTTTATTTTCTTAATAATAATTGGTAGTTTCATTATGTTATTTATTTAGAGAATTTTGTTTTAAGATTTATTAATGAAAATACTATCTTGTAATTCAAATTTACCCTTAGCAGATTCAATTTCAAAAGAATTAAATTTAAAGCTTGTTAACGTTGAAGTTAAAAGATTTTCAGATATGGAAGTATTTGTCGAAGTTAAAGAAAATGTTAGAGGTGAAGATATGTTTGTAATACAATCAACCTCATATCCTGCAAATGACAATTTGATGGAATTACTAGTAACATTAGATGCTTTACGAAGAGCGAGTGCAAAACGAATAACTGCTGTAATTCCTTATTACGGTTACGCAAGACAAGACAGAAAATCTGGCCCTAGAACTCCAATTTCTGCAAAGCTTGTTGCAAACTTAATAACGTCAGCAGGAGCAGATAGAGTTTTAACAATGGATTTGCATGCCGGACAAATACAAGGCTTCTTTGATATTCCTACGGACAATCTATTTGCTGCTCCAGTTTTTGTTAAAGATATACAAGAAAAATATTCTGAAGTACCAACCATAGTCGTTTCTCCAGATGTAGGGGGTGTTTTAAGAGCAAGAGCTATAGCAAGACGGATTAATGCAGGTTTAGCTATAATTGATAAAAGAAGAGAAAAACCAGGTGCTTCAGAAGTTATGAATATCATCGGTGATGTTTCAAAGCATCATTGTATTCTTGTAGATGATATAGTTGATTCTGGTGGCACGTTATGCAATGCAGCACAAGCTTTAATTACTGCTGGCGCAATTTCTGTGGATGCTTACGTAACTCACGGGGTTTTATCAGGATCAGCAGTTTCTAGAGTTCTTAACTCGCCTTTAAAAAATTTAGTTACAACTGACTCTATTCAAGCGACTGAACCAATTAAACTAGCTTCAAACATTAGACAGATTTCTATAGCATCTATACTGGGAGAAGCCATAAGAAGAGTTCATACAGAATCCTCAGTATCTAGTTTATTTGATTAATTAATATTTTTCTTTCCATTTTTACAATAAAAGGTTATTAATTTTAAATAATTGCACCCCTGGAGGCAATTATAATAATGGAGTTTTAAAATATGGAAGCAATTGATTTGAAAGCAAATCTTAGAGACAAGGTTGGTAAGGGGTCTGCCAGATTTGCTAGGAAAAATAACCTTATACCAGCTGTTATCTACGGTAATAAAGAAAAACCAATACCAATTTCGCTAGAAAAAAAAGAATGGTTCTTTTTAATGCAAAAACCCGGAATTTTTGGACAATTAATAAATATTGAAACCTCAGAAGGTAAACATTTTGTCCTACCAAGAGACATTCAATTTCATCCAGTTACAGAAGATACTTTGCATATAGACTTTTTAAGAATTACAGATGAATCTTATGTAAATGTTGGTATAATTGTTGAATTTATTAATGAAGATAAATGTAGTGGTATCAAATTTGGCGGTGTTTTAAATGTTGTAAGATCACAAGTTGAATTAAGATGTCCAGCAACATCTATACCAGAAAAACTTATTGTAGATTTAGAAGGGCTTAATGTTGGTGATACTATACATATTAGCTCTATAAGTTTACCTGAAAATTGCACACCAACTATCACAGACCGTGATTTTACAGTTGCAACTATCGCATCTCCAAGAGGTGGAATGTCTGATACAGATGAAGACGAAACAGAAGAAGAACAATCTACAGATGAAGCTGAAGAAAAAACTGAGGACAAAAAAGAAGAATAGTAAAATAAAACATGTATCTCTTAGTCGGATTAGGCAACCCTGGTTTTAAATATACCTTCAATAGACATAACATTGGCTATATGGTAGTTGATCATTTAACAAAATATTATCAACTACCAAGTTTTAAAAAAAAAACTAAATCAATTTATACCTTAGGATTAGTTGATTCATATAAAGTCATATTACTAAAACCTTCTACTTATATGAATTTATCTGGAGAAAGCCTACTTGAAATAAAATCTTTTTTTAATATTAAGATTGACAATATATTTGTATTCCACGACGAAATAGATCTTAGATTAGGTGAAATTAAAATTAAACAAGGTGGTGGCCATAATGGACATAACGGTCTAAAATCTATAGATAATTATATAGGTTCAGGATATCATAGAATAAGATTAGGAGTTGACAGACCAACAATTGAACAAATTCATCATAAAAAAGATATTATATCAAAATGGGTATTAACTGATTTTACCGAAATTGAAAAAAAAAACGTAGTGCAAAAATACTTTAATTTTATTTCTAATAATTTAGTTTATCTAATTTCAAAAGAATATGACTGTTTAAATAATAATTTTATCATATAAGGTGTCTAAATGGGATTTAAATGTGGGATTGTTGGATTGCCAAATGTTGGAAAATCAACTCTGTTTAATGCATTAACTCAAACAACATTAGCTGAAGCAGCAAATTATCCATTTTGCACAATAGAACCAAATATTGGAAACGTTATAGTACCAGACGAAAGACTTTATAAGTTAGCAAAAATTGCAGGATCAAAAAACATAATACCTACACAAATTAAATTTGTTGATATCGCAGGTTTAGTTGAAGGGGCTAGCAAAGGTGAAGGTCTCGGAAATCAATTTTTATCACATATAAGAGAAGTTGATGCAATTTTACATGTGTTAAGATGCTTTGAAAATAAAGAAATTACACATGTTAATAATAAAATAGATCCAATATCAGATAAAGAAACTATTGATACTGAACTCATACTTTCAGACCTGAATAGTCTAGAAAAACAAATGAATAATCTTAGAAAAAAAATCCGAACTGAGGATAAAGAATTAAAATATCAATACACTGTTATGGAAAAAATATATGGGTTTCTATCTGAAGGAAAAAAAATTAATGAAATGTCTAATTTAAATGACAAAGAAAAAGAAATCGTAAACAAGTTGTTTTTAATCACTTCAAAACCTGAGCTCTTTGTATGTAATGTCTCCGAAAATGACTTAGATAAAGGGAACGAATTTACAAAAGAGCTGGAAAAAAAAACCATTAACACGAATAATAAAATAATTTATATTTCAACTCTTATCGAGTCTGAAATTTCACAATTAGATGATGAAGACAAGATTGAATTCATTAAGGACCTTGGATTAACTGAAACAGGATTATCCAGATTAATAAAAGCTGGCTACAACCTTTTAGAATTAATCACCTTTTTTACAGTTGGCCCAAAAGAAGCTAGAGCGTGGACTATTGAAAATGGATTTCCTGCTTCTAGAGCAGCAGGGAAAATTCATTCAGATATAGAAAAGGGATTTATACGAGCTGAAACTATTTCAACTTTTGACTACTTACAACATCAAGGTGAGTTAGGTGCAAAAGATTCGGGCAAATTACGAATTGAAGGTGCCGAATATATTGTTCAGGATGGCGATATTTTTAATTTTAGATTTAATGTATAAGGTGAAATTATTATGAATGAAGTTATTCAATTGAAAACTATCGATAATCATAAATTTGATGCTTTTATTTCAAAACCAGCTTCAAAGCCTAAAGCTGGTTTAGTTATTGTTCAAGAAATATTTGGTGTTAATCAACACATACGTGAAGTATGTGAAAAATTTATGAGTGAAGGGTTTTTAACAATTGCACCTGCATTATTTGATAGAGAAAATAAAAATATTGAACTCGATTACACAACCGAAGATATAAATAAAGGTCGTGTACTAAAAGAAAAGTATAACTCTTTTTCACTTAATGAAATTAGTACTTCCATAGAATATGTGAGATCAGCAGGCAAAGTTGGTATTGTAGGGTATTGTTGGGGGGGGTCCCTGGCGTATATAGCAGGTTGTCAATTGATGAATTTAAACTGTTCAATTTCATATTATGGAGGAGATATACCAAAATCTAATTTAGATTCTAAATGCCCAACTATGTGTCATTTTGGAGAATTAGATAAAGGCATCCCAATTGAAAGTGTTAAAAAATTTAGAAAAAAATATTCTTCTGTCAAAATATATACATACCCAGCTGATCATGGTTTCAACTGTAATCATAGATCACAGTACAATGAAGTTTGTTCAAGGATTGCATATGAAAGAACAATAAAATTCTTAAGAGAAAATTTAATTTAATTTTTGTTTTTTATTGGTGCCCAAATTTGTCTCATGGAAAAATAAGATAATATTGAGAAAACGATTAAAAATAACATAACAGTAATTCCTAATTGCTTTCTTTCCTCTAACTCAGGTTCTGAGGCCCACGCTAAGAAAGTTGTTACATCAGTTGCCATCTGATCTGAAGAGGCTTTTGTACCATCTAGATAGTCAATTCCATCTTCGTAAAGTGGTTGAGGCATTGCTATTAAATTACCAGAATAAAACTTGTTATAATACATTCCTTCTGGAACTTTCATGTTTTTAGGAGGCTCAACATACCCACTCAAGAGTGCATGCAAATAATTTGCACCATTAGGCCTTGCTTTAATTATTAATGACAAATCCGGAGGATACGCACCACCATTTGCGGCTATTGCAGCTTTTTTATTAGGATAAGGCGATGCAAATTTATCACTGGGCCTTCCTGGTCTAGTAAAAAATTCTCCATCATCATTAGGACCATCTGTTATTTCAAATTGAGAAGCAATTGCTTTTAGTTCATCTTGGTTATATCCCAAAGCGGATAAATTTCTATAAGAAACTAGTCTCATTCCATGACATCCAGCACAAACTTCTTTATAGACTTGAAAACCTCTTTGCGCTGAAGCTTTATCAAAGGTTCCGAATATATTTGAAAAAGACCAATTTTTATTTGGATACTCAATAGTTTTGCCTGCAGATAAAACTAGCTTACTAAGAAATAAATTAACAAAGATTAAAAAGAATAAATAAAATTTTATTAGTTTCATTTATTTTTTCTCTCTCAGTGCCATTACCGTACTTGCGTTACTAGACGCGGTTATAATAGGCGTAGAAATTGAAATTGGAAGTGGCCTTGTACTTTCTATTCTAGGAAGCAGTGGAAGGATAATTAAAAAGTGAAAAAAGTAATACGCTGTTGCCAATCTAGATAATACAACATAAATACCTTCAGCAGGCATTGCTCCTAAATAACCAAGAGCAATACAGTCAACCACTAAAAACCAGAAAAATAATTTGTATAAAGGTCTGAATTGACTGGATCTAACAGAAGATTTATCTAACCACGGTAATACAAATAAAACCATAATTGCACCAAACATAAATAATACGCCGCCAAGCTTGTCTGGAATAGCTCTTAAAATAGCATAAAATGGTAAAAAATACCATTCAGGTACAATATGTGCAGGTGTTACCATTGGATTGGCAGGTATATAATTATCAGGGTGACCCATAAAATTAGGAAAGAAAAAAACTGCAGCTGCAAATATAGTCGCAAATACAGATAATCCAAACAAATCTTTAATTGTGTAATATGGATGAAACGGAATTGTATCCTGTTTTCCCTTAACATCTATTCCAATGGGGTTGTTTGAACCAAACCTGTGAAGAGCCACTAAGTGGAGAATAACAACTCCTACTATTACAAATGGTAAAACAAAATGTAGTGAAAAAAATCTATTTAGTGTTGGATTATCAACTGAAAAACCACCCCAGAGCCAAGTTACAATGCTTTCTCCAACAAGTGGAATGGCGGAGAATAAATTTGTTATAACAGTTGCTCCCCAAAAACTCATTTGACCCCATGGTAAAACATATCCCATAAAAGCAGTAGCCATCATT
>MDTD01182460.1_pt1 | contig 13124 bp, 8 predicted proteins | sample 811221 | NCBI WGS metagenome assembly MDTD01 (sample SAMN05326646, study PRJNA326480) | marine metagenome | isolation source: seawater | place: Pacific Ocean: South West | collected 2011 | reverse complement strand
GGACATGATTTGCAGATTCAAAGAGCAAATAGCCGAGCACGATCAGCAATGCCGCTTTGACGACTTTGCTTAACGATGCTGACATCATGATGCCAATCAAACGCCCAATCAGGTAACCCGCTATCAAGGCAATGACAATATCGACGACCAGTATGACCAAAAAGCTAACCGTCACTGGCTCGCCTTCGATCATGGCGCTGGCAAACGCCACGGATATGGCGAAGAAGACGATAATCACCACATCCATGACTACCGTGATACTAAGGACAGTCGTTGAGAAGGGGCCTTTAGCGCGCGCCTCCTGAATGACAGCGATGGTACTGGCAGGCGACAAGGCCAATAGGATGGTCGCACCCAATAATGCCACTGCTGCCTTGGTGATAAATGGATAATCCGCCGTGAAGGGGATAGAGGACTGTAGGATAAATAAGGCGATGCCGATCAAGATAAAGGCGGCAATGACGATACCGGTTGCATTCAGCAAGATGCCTCGCAACCTGGCCCGTATTTCTTTCAGGTACAGTTCACTACCCGCTACAAAAGCAATGATGGCCAGTGAAATGTCATCAATATAGCGTAGGGAATCTACGGCCTCTTTCGGCAGCAGTTCCAGAATGAAGGGTCCAGCCAACACACCAGCCAACAAATAGCCAGTGATATAGGGCAAGCCATACCGAGAAAAGAACTTTCCGATTTGTTTCGCAGCCAGAGCAATCAGGAAAAACCCGATGGAATAGCTAATGATAGGAGGGATGTTCAGCATTGTGTGGGGTCCTCTTTCGGATCGAACACAGTGTTGATATATCCAGTAAATGTATAATTTTCGACTTGGTGGTAGCCTTAGAGCAATATGATGCTTTCTTTAGAAAAAGGAGAAATGAAGCTAAATGGTAGGTCCTTCGCTTGCAAAATTAGAATCAAGCCATGTGAATAACGCTATGGATGCCCTGGCTTATGAGTGGGCACCCCGCATCCGATTTGACGCTAAGGAGCCATTTTTGCCGCTGGCAGTCGGCCATACCGTGATTCAGGAGCCACAAAAATCACCCTCTTCCAAGTTCCAACTCGACCCCGGCAATGGTACGCTGATTGAGTATGCTATCTGGTGGGATTGGGACATCGAACACTTATATGAGCTGGAACACGTCTGGGTATACTTGGATGCCGATGGTCAACTGGCTAAGGTAGAAGCATCCGCACATGGCAAACTGCGCCTGCTGGCCGATGACGACATCACCCAGCCCCTAGAAGACGGTCGCGTCACCGTATTTTCTGAACCAGGAAAACATGCTATCGCACTCAGGCCAGAATGGCTGCTCAAGAACAAAAACAGCACCACCGAAAAATGTATAATTTCAGCGGGCAGCGGTGGCATCCACACGACCAACCCATTTGGCGCAGAAGCATTTGGCCAGCCGACAGCGCTCAGCCATCGGCTGGCCAAGCTATATATGAAGCGACGTGCCTTTACACCTAGCTTTGATTTTTCAAAGGTTGTCGATTTGCGGGATACGGTCCTGACGACCTGGGAAACACTCGAAAAATGGATACCAGAACGCATTCAAGCGTGCATCGCCGAGCTGCACGAGACAGTGCCCCATCTGGAAGCAATCTGCCTGGACAGCGGCGATACGATGGTTGATGAATCGACTGAAATCAAAGACGAAAATGAAGTTGTCCTAGAAGCTGATCTGATCCCTGGTGCGGCTGATATGGTCCGCGATTTGGCAGCGAATGGGTATCGGCTGGCACTGGTGGCGGACGGTCCGCGTGGCACATTTGTAAATGTACTCGGTCACTATCAACTGTGGGATTACTTTGAAGCCTATGCCATTTCCGGTGATGTGGGCATAGCGAAACCCGCCGCCCTCATGTTTGAGACGGCACTGAACGCACTCCACATAGCGCCTTCTGACTACAATCGGGTGGTGATGGTCGGTAACAATCTGGAACGGGACATCAAGGGGGCCAATGCCCTGGGCCTGATTAGCATCTGGATATCATGGTCTAAAAGACGGTCACACACGCCTGCCAACGAAAGCGAAGTCCCCGATTATGAAATCAAGACGCCAAGCGACCTCATCGGCCTGTTAGAGCGCATCGAACTGAGTTTAGCGGAGAATAAAGCCTGATTCACTCTATCAGCGGCACGGATTGACAAACTTGTGTAAATCGCTCAATGGATCGTGCGTTTGTCGTGGTTAATTTATACAATATAGAGGTATCTCTCACGATTGTTTGCTATCTTAAGAACGTATCGCGTTCTTGTATCAAACCATAGTCAACATTGTGTCCGTCAAAAATGGCTACACTTCCAAATTATTGAGCGAAAGGTTTCTTTTTTATGGGTGTCATTGAAAACGCCAACTTAGAAGAACGGCAAGACATGAACGATCACCTAGCCCAAGAAGCCGTCACACTAACCGAACATCTGCTAGCAGCCGCCAAAGGCGACCAAAGCGAAGCCGAACGACAACAAGCCAACAAGATCGCCGGGATGATGCACGATCCTGATGGCAAAAAAGTCACCATGCTAATGCTTGACCAAGCATTCCGCAGTGAGAACGCGGCGCGTGTCGCTGACCAGATACGCCATCTGGTTGATCAATATGGCAACCCGGAGTATCTCCAGCGTTGGGAGCAGCTCGCGCTCAGCCTGGGCAACTTTATGAGCCAGCTTGCACCGACTGTGGTCGTGCCCTTCATCGTTTCCAAGCTGCGCCAGGAAACCAAAGCGGTCATCCTGCCCAGCGAACAAGGCAAGTTTACATCTTACCTGGCCAAGCGCCGCGCGATGGGCACACGCATCAACGTCAACCAACTGGGAGAAGCTATCCTGGGCGAAGGGGAAGCCAAAAAACGGCTGGATGCCTATCTCGACCTGCTAGCCAACCCCAGCATCGAATATATCTCGGTCAAAATTTCCTCGATTTTCAGCCAGATTCATCTGGTAGCCTTTGACCACACGGTTGAGGAAATTAAGGTCCGGCTGCGCCAGTTGTATCGGCAGGCGATTGCACACCCCTATCATCAGCTGGATGGCACTACGGCACCCAAGTTCGTCAATTTGGATATGGAAGAATACCGCGACTTGCACCTGACGGTCGCTGCTTTTACCCAGGTGCTTGATGAAGATGAATTCAAGGACTACCGGGCCGGGATCGTGCTGCAAGCCTATCTGCCGGATTCCGCGCAGGTGCAGCGTGACCTAACCGCCTGGGCACAAAAGCGCGTGGCCGCAGGTGGCGCGCCCATCAAGCTGCGCATCGTGAAGGGCGCGAACCTGGCCATGGAAAAAGTCGAAGCAGCGACCCACGGCTGGCCGCAAGCGCCGTATACCTCCAAACATCAGGTGGATGCCAATTTCAAGCGCATGGTCACCTACGGCTGCGACCCAGAACGGGCCAAAGCAGTCAACCTGGGCATCGCCAGCCACAACCTGTTCGATGTCAGTTATGGCATCCTACTGCGAGAAAAATACGATCTGTACGATGAAGTCGAGTTTGAAATGCTGGAAGGCATGGCCAACCATCAGGCGCGGGCCGTGCAGGATCGTGCCAAGGGGCTATTGCTGTATGCGCCAGTGGTCAAACGGTCGGATTTCCACAGTGCGATTGCTTATCTTGTGCGGCGATTGGATGAAAACACGGCTGAAGAAAATTTCCTCCATGATCTGTTCGACCTGGAACCGGGAACGCCCCAGTGGACCAACCAACGCGATCGGTTCCTGAATGCAGTCGAGGCCATGCAGACAGTTGCCGATGTGCCCAATCGTCAGCAAGACCGTGCCACAGAAGAGATCGAATTTAACGCAGATGCGCCCTTCGACAATGTAGCCGACACGGATTTTTCACTGCGGCAGAACCAAGCCTGGGCGGCTGACGTTGTCGCCCGCTGGCATGAAAAAACTATAGAGGACATCCCGCTGCAAATCGGCGGAGAAATCCTCACAAGCGATACCCTGGCTGAAGGACACGACCCGTCTAAACCGGGTGAGGTCAGCTATCGATATGCACTGGCCAAGCCGGAACACATTGAAAAAGCGCTCAAGACTGCGGTTGCTGCTAAAGCAGACTGGCAGGCACTCAGCACAGAAGAACGCAAAAAGCTGTTGGTGCGTTGTGGGGATGTCCTGGCAGCCAGACGTGGTGACCTCATCGGCGCGATGGTGCGCGATGGCGGCAAAACGGTCGAACAGGCTGACCCGGAAGTCTCAGAGGCGATTGACTTCGCCAATTACTATGCCCGTAGCTTTGATGACCCCAATAGCGAACTGGATAACGTCACGTTCGATCCGCTGGGCGTGGTGTTGATTACCCCGCCCTGGAACTTCCCGCTGGCAATCCCGGCTGGGGGCACGCTGGCTGCCCTGATGGCAGGCAACACGGTCCTTTTCAAGCCTGCGCCGGAAGCGGTGCTGCTAGGCTGGCTGATCGTCAATGCCTTGTGGGATGCGGGGATTCCGCGCGATGTGCTGCAATTCGTGCCGACCACCGACGACGAAGTCGGTCAGGCTTTGGTGACGGATAATCGCGTCGATGGTGTGATCCTGACCGGGGCCTATGAAACCGCCCGTATGTTCCTGGGATGGAAGCCAGAGATGCGGCTGTTCGCGGAAACCAGCGGCAAGAATTCCATGATTATCACGGCGATGGCTGACCGCGATCAGGCGGTTAAAGACCTTGTGAAATCCGCATTTGGCCACGCTGGACAAAAGTGCTCGGCGGCCAGTTTGGGCATTCTGGAAGCCGAAGTGTACGATAGCCCTAGCTTCCTGAGCCAGCTTAAAGACGCCGCTGCCAGCCTAGACGTGGGTCCACCCTATGCACTGTATAACGTGGTATCGCCCGTCATCCATGAACCCGAAGCTAAGCTCAAACGCGCCCTAACACAACTCGACCCTGGCGAAAGTTGGCTATTGGAACCCAAGATAGTCGATGGCAACCCCAACCTATGGTCACCGGGCATCAAGCTGGGCGTCAAGCCAGATTCTTTCTTCCACAAGACGGAGTGCTTCGGCCCGGTGTTGGGTCTGATGCGGGCTGATAATCTCGACCACGCCATAGAGCTGGCCAATGCGGTCGATTACGGCCTGACGAGCGGATTGCAATCACTCGATGACCGCGAAATCGCCAAATGGCGTAAGGCCATCCATGCAGGCAATGCATACATCAACCGCGTAACGACCGGGGCAATCGTGCAGCGGCAGCCCTTCGGTGGCTGGAAGCGCTCGGCATTTGGTTATGCCAAAGCGGGTGGCCCCAACTATACGTTCAGCCTGGGGCACTGGCAGGATACGCCTGCTGATGCAGAGACCTTGCTCAATCGGGCGAAGGCATCCTATCAACAAGCCTGGGATAGCCATTTCCACGTCAAGCATGACCCCAGCCAAATCCTGGGTGAGTCAAACGTCTATCGCTATCGGCGCATCAAGCACATGATCTTGCGTGTAAACACCAACACGTCAGCGGAAGATATCGAGCGCGTGGTGATGGCATCTGGCCTGTGTGGCGTACCGCTGCGCATCAGCCTGACCCCCGGCACGGACTTACCGATTGACATCAGCCAGGAGCAGCATGTAGCGGCTGTGACAGAAACCGACGAGCAGCTTATCGATGCGCTGAATGATGAGCGTTACCGTTACTGGCAGCGTTTACGTGTCCTGGGCGACGTGCCGGAAGTGGTGCGACTGGCAGCGATAGAAGCCCACGTTCCGTTGATTGAAGCGCCGGTTGTCTCTAATGGGCGCATCGAATTACGGCATTATCTATTGGAGCAAGCCATTAGCGAAACCACTCATCGTTATGGCAACTTGCTGACCGAATAAGCAAACAGACTGCTCTCAAAGCCCTGGCTAACCACCAGGGCTTTTTTATTTGCAAACAACATTTATGACTATCGCAGAAAATTTCGACTATGATTAAGGCAGGCTGGTTCGCACATCAGGAGATTGTCTTTGAAGCTCGCACTCGATTTTGGCACCACCAACAGTCTGGTTGCCCTGCGTCAGGCAGATGGCGAGACGACTGTTCTGCCTCTCGGCCCATTGACTGACCCAGATCTGAATACGATTCCATCGCTGGTCTATATCCATGAGGATGGCCAGGTCACGGTCGGCCACCAGGCGCAATTGCTGGATAGCGATGATCGCCTGTTCCGTGACTTCAAGCGCGGCATCCTGGCAACGCCACCACCGCAGCCGCGTTCCCTGAATGGCCAAATGTGGCATCCGCGCGACATCGGCAAGCAGTTTTTGCGTACCGTGATGGCTGCGCTGCCCAATCAGATTGATATGCTGGCGATGTCCGTGCCCGTGACGGCCTTCCAGGAATATGTTGAGTGGCTATTTACGATCTTCGATGACATTCCGACCGAAAAAGTACGTGTGGTCGATGAAAGCACGGCGGCAGCACTCGGCTATGCCATCAAGCTACCGGGGGCCATGGTACTGGTCTTTGACTTTGGCGGTGGTACGCTTGACCTGAGCCTGGTCAAGCTGCCAGAACACCGAGACAACACGGGCGGCTTTCTCGGTCGACTGCTATATGGCGGCAGCGAAGATCGCTCCGCGCAGGTCATTGCCAAAGCGGGGCGCATCCTGGGCGGCAGCGACATCGACCATTGGCTGGCACAGCACCTCAGCCAGCAATACGGATTGAATCCAAACAGCTATTTGTTGCAAGAATGCGAACGGGCCAAAATCGCGCTGTCTGATGCTGAAGAAACCATTATTCACTTCGGTGGAAAGACAATCCCGTTGACACGGCACGACCTACGCGACTTACTGGAACAACACGGCTTCTTCACGGCAATTCGGCGCGTCATTGATAAGGTGATGCATACGGCGCGTCAAAATGGCATTTTCAAAGAAGATATTCAGCATGTACTGCTGGTCGGTGGCATGAGCCTGATGCCCGCCGTACAGGATGTGCTCAAAGCATATTATGGTGAAGAGCGCGTCCATGCTGACAAGCCCTTCACGGCTGTGGCAGAAGGCGCATTGCTGCTGACCGAAGGTGGCGGACTCAACGACTATCTGATCCATAGCTATGGGCTGCGCTACCTCGACGAAGGCAGCCATCGCTATGATGAATTCCTGCCAATGGGCACAACAATTCCGCTGGATAAGCCCGTCGAGATTATGCTGCGGGCAGCCCATGAAGCACAACGCGAACTGGAAATCATCATCAGCGAGATTGACCCGGACCGTGCAGAGGCCATCGAAGTCATACAGGAGAATGGCGAGACGATTTTTGTGGCCCAGGGCGGCGATGCCTCGGTGAGCATTACGCCGCTGAATGTTGAAACGCCGCTGCTCATTCCGCTGGAACCACCGGGGACCGCTGACAAAGACCGTATACGGGCTGCATTCACCGTGGATGCCAACCGCCGCCTGCACGTCACGCTAACCGATGTACAAAAACGACGCACGCTGGTCAAAGACGCTGTACTCGCAACCATCCGCTGAGTGAAAGGAAACTCTTGTGGCGATGATTACAGGCCGCGAACCGGCCCTCTCACAAAAACCACGCACCGGATGGAAACTATCTCCCCGGCGCTTGGCAACCATGCTGCTCAACATGCCGCCGGAGGCGATTTCGCTAGCTGCTGCCGAGGAACTACTCAAAAGCGATGACCTGCTGGTACGGCATCATGGCGCGATGCTGCTATCGAAACGCGGGGACCGCGATGCACGGCTCATCATGGATCGGCAGCTACGCCAGGGCAACCCTGCGACTCGCGCCAGTGTCGCCCGCAGGCTGTATACATTCAGTTGGTTCGCTGCCGAGCCGATGCTGACACGGGCAGTCCATGATGCTGACCCGCGCGTGCGCGAAGCCGCTATCTATGCCCTGTGCGAGGTCGGTACGATCAATGCTTACCAGATAGCCACTGAGTCGCTGGTCAAAGAAACGGAAGATTTTGTCTTCATGGCGACGGCTGTCGGGCTGCGCAAACGCAGCGATGCGGATGCCGTCCCCCTGCTGGAACAAGCCATGCGCGCCCAGGACCCAGAGGTACGCATCAAAGTGCTGGAAACCCTGGGTGAAAACGGGACTGCTCCCGCTGGCCCAATCGTCAAAGCAGCGCTGTATGATGACGACCCGGATGTGCTGGATGCCGCCGCCCAAAGCACCATTGAAGTCTGTGGCGAAGCAGGTTTGCCGTTGGTCATTGAGCGCATTCTGGCCCATACCGGCGACTCTCGACTGGCGCTGCTGCAAGGCATGAATCAGGCCACCAACCGGATGTTCATCAATCTGGCGGAAGTGGATTGTGTTGATGCTGTGCTGGATATGCTGGCCATCACCGGACGCGATGCGATGGCCGCCATGCGACGGCGCACGGTCCTGTGTCTGGCATGGATTCGTCATCCACGCGCGGATGCCCTTCTCGAAGACATCCTGACGAATGAAAGCAGCGAGGCCATGCGCGCCGACTTGCAGCATATCATCGACAGCTTACGCAGCCAACCCACCTAAGCTCTATCAGCGAATGGGTTTGGCAGACATTAGCCGGGGCGCTATAGTCTGAGATACCTCATGGATTCATTTATTTCGCTTATTAGGAGCCACTTCTGTGAAAGCCATTGTTCTTGAAAAACCGGGCCAGCTATCGCTGATAGATGTGGATGCCCCTGCTGCCCCTGGCTCGGACGAGGTGCTGGTGCGCGTAAAGCGGGTCGGCATCTGCGGGACAGATTTGCATGCCTTTGGTGGCAACCAGAACTTCTTCACGTATCCGCGCATCATGGGCCATGAACTGGCAGTGGAAGTCGTCGCCATTGGCCCAACTGACATCAGCCACGATTACGCCGTCGGCGATACCTGCTGTGTGATTCCGTACTTGCATTGCGGCGAGTGCATCGCCTGCCGACGCGGCAAAACCAATTGCTGCACCAACATGCAGGTATTGGGCGTGCATGTCGATGGCGGCATGCGAGAGCAGTTCATCGTGCCAGTGGATAAGCTCATCAAAGCGGATGGCATCCCAGTTGAGCATCTGGCGCTGGTGGAGATGCTGTGTATCGGCGCACACGCTGTCAATCGCGCGCGCCTGCAATCGAGGGAAACGGTGCTGGTCATCGGCGCGGGGCCAATTGGATTGGCAACGGCTGCTTTCGCCAAAGCTGCCCAGGCTGATGTCATCATGATGGAAATCAATGACAAGCGATTGGCATTTTGTAAAGAAGCGCTGGGCATCGAAAAGACGATCCAGCCAGGGGATGATACCGTTCCTGAATTGCAAAAACTCGCCAATGGTGACCTGCCCACGACGGTTTTCGACTGTACCGGCAATGCCAACTCCATGCAGGCCGCGTTTGACTATGTGGCACATGGTGGTTCACTGGTGCTGGTCGGCCATATCAAAGGCGACATCACCTTCAGCGATCCCCATTTTCATTCACATGAGATGACACTCATCGCCAGCCGTAACGCGACCCGTGCCGACTTCGAGTGGGTAATTAACACGCTGCGCGCTGGTCAAATCAACCTGACACACTGGATCACACACACGGCCACGCCGGAAGAAGTGGTCGAAGTGTTCCCAAGCTGGCGTGACCCGGCAACGGGCGTCGTCAAGGCGATGCTAACCTTTGACTAGGGATCGCATTCTTCCAAATCACTCTTTTAGCAAAACAAAAAACTCTACAGGCAGAGTTTTGGTTACGGTATTTTGATTGATGAACAATTTCAGACAGGCTACTTCTTGATGTCACAGCTACAGGCTGGGCAAGAAGTGACGGGGGTATCCTCGTCGGTCACCCGTTCATAATAGCGCGGCATGGGGACGATGAACGGGCATGATCCTTTGACGCCGCAGGTCGTACACGCCTCTCCGCTGCCGCTGATCTCGCGCAGTTTGCCTTTGCGCACCCAGTAGTCGATCATGCCATGTAGTACGCCCGGTTCCAGGTCCATGTCGCGCGCCATCTGGTTGATGGACAGCGGCGTGGATTGGTCGCTAAAGCGGTTGAGGACTTCTCGTAATTGACTGGCCATAACGTTAGCCTCCAAATCCTAAGAGCGTGCCACCCTGGAACACGACCACAGCGGCCAACCAGGCGATGCCGAAGGTATAGGCGATCTGGTAGAACACGAACTGTCTGCCGAATTCCTGACGCATGGCCGCGACCGTCGCCATACAGGGTGTATACAGCAGGATGAATACGGAGAAAGCAACCGCCGCCAGCGGTGTATAGGCTTGTGTCAGGGCAGCTTCAAGAGCGGTGGTATCTGCTTCATCGCCTGCTATTCCCAGGAAATCGGCTTCTGGAATCTGGACAAAGGGTACTAGATTCAACGTCCTGGGTACGATATTAACGACTTCCTGCACGGTCAGGACAGCAGCGTCGACAAAGGAGGAGCCAATAAAAGCGGCATCCTCAGTGAGTGTCGGCATGGGTTCGTCCACGGCATCGACTGTTTCCGCTTCCCCCACATAAATCTGGCTGAGCGAGCCAATAATCACTTCTTTGGCGACGAAACCTGTAATTAGCGAACCCGTCGCCTGCCAATCACCGAAGCCTGCCGGTTCAAATATGGGTGCCGCAACCTGGCTAACAACACCAAATACGCTGTTTTCCGGGGCGACATCGTTAAACTCGCCCTCGCCCCTGGCTGGAATCGCCATTAGCAACCAAATGACCATCGTCGAAAAGAGGATGATCGTACCTGCTTTGCGCACAAACTCGCTGGTGCGCTCCCAGGTCTGCCGCCAGACATCGCGTAAACGTGGCGCACGATACGGCGGAAGCTCCATGACGAAGGGCTGCGGCGGTTTGTTACGGTAGACTGTCCGCTTGAGTCCCCAACCTGTCAGCAGGGCAATCGCAATTCCCAGGATATACAAGCCGAATATCAAATTGCCGGAGCGTGCACCAAAGAAGGCCGCACCAATCACCAAATAGACAGGCAAACGAGCGCCACAGCTCATGAATGTGACCAGGAAGCCCGTCAGCTTACGGTCGGATTCATTTTCCAGGGTGCGGGTCGCGTAGACAGCCGGGACGGTACAGCCGAAGCCAACCAGCATCGGCAAAAAGCTCTTACCATGCAGGCCCATCGCCCGCATCACACGGTCCATAACGAATGCCGCCCGCGCCATATAGCCACTGTCTTCCAACGCACCAATAGCCAGATAGAGTGTCGTCAGTACGGGCACGAATACCAGCACGCCGCCGACACCTGGGATTACACCATCGAGCAGGAGGGATGAAACCCATGTGCTTTCCAGCCCAAGAAGTCCAAGCAATGCTGTAACCCAATGGGTAATCGGCCCGCTGATGATGCCATCAACCCAATCCAGCATGGGGGCACTGACGTTAGCTGTCATCTGGAAGACAACCCACATCATCAATAAGAAGATGGGCACGCCATAATATTTGTGGGTGAGAATGCGATCCAGTTTATCAGAGCGGGTTTCTACAGCGACTTGCGGACGATAGAGCGCACCACTGATGACCGTATTGATAAATCCGTAGCGGCCATCCGTGATGAGCGTTTCAGCATCGTCGTCCGTAGCTGCTTCAATGCGTCCGGCAGCTTCCGTCGCTTGTGTTAACAGCGCCGGGTATGCTGACAACCGTGCAACGATGTCTTCGTCTTCTTCCAACAATTTAATCGCCAGCCAGCGCGGCACATATTGGCCTGCCAGAGCAGGAATAGCTTGAATTGTCGCCTCTAGCTGTTGGATTTCTCGTTCGAGGTTAGGGTCATAATCAATAGAAGCCGCTTGTTTGACGGTTGGGGATGCCAACTGCTGGATGGCCGTCTTGAGGGCATCGACCCCCACGCCGCGGGTGCCAATCGTTTTGATGACAGGCACACCACCAAGCTGCACGGATAGCTTGCCTGTATCAATGTGGAAGCCACGGCTCTGGGCAATGTCACTCATGTTGAGGGCAATGACCACCGGAACCTGGAGTTCCAGAAGTTGCGTCACGAGGTACAGGTTACGCTCCAAGTTGACGGCATCGACAACAGCGACCACAACACCGGGGCGTTCGTGGACGATGAAATCACGCGAGATCACTTCTTCGATTGAATATGCCGTCAGGCTATATGTGCCGGGCAGGTCGACAACGATGACTTCCTGCCCAGCAATATAGAGTTGGCCCTCTTTCTTTTCAACGGTCTTACCGGGCCAATTGCCAACGTGTTGCTTAGACCCCGTCAAAGCGTTAAATAGCGTACTTTTGCCAACGTTTGGATTACCTGCGAGGGCAATCTTCATGCTGCTTACAGCCATAAGATTAAACGTTTCCGTTGCGATTATTTACTCTGTATCCGATGCGTCATTAGCCGAGATCGATTTCAATCATCTGCGCTTCTGATTTACGCAGCGAGAGATGATAGCCCCGTACAAGATAATCGACCGGATCGCCCATCGGCGCGGCTTTGACCATCTCCACCTGTACACCACGCACGAGGCCCATATCCATAAGGCGGCGGCGAACAGCCCCTTTGCCTGTGATTTTCACTACTTTCGCAGGCTGGCCATTTTGTAATTGGTCGAGAGTCATTATTTGCGCCTCCTTACGGCAGTCTTCACATAATCCCCCAGCACACATACAAACCGTCAACACGTCCGCGCCGATCTGACTGCCCAGTTCTTGCCGCAGTTTATCGACCAAGTGAGATGTCACCTGGGTCACTTTGCCACAACGGCTACACGTGAAGTGAAACACATCTTTTTTGTCGTTGACGCGGTAGACTTTGCGTTCATGGTCAGTGGAAACATACTGCGAGGCAATCACCTCGGCATCTTCCAGTGTGTTGAGGGTGCGGTAAACAGTGGGTAAGCTGATGTTGGGGTCTTGTTGTGCAGCCAGCCGATAGAGGCCATCGGCATCGATGTCCTCTTCAACATGGGATAACAGGTCGAAGAGGATTTCGCGCTGCGGTGTGATGCGTCCGCCACTATCGCGGATAGCGTCTCTGGCTTGCTGCTGGAAAGTCATAACTATACTCGCTGCTTATTGCAACTCATTTACAATAACGAGTTTAGTTCGACCGCCCCAACTTCTATAGTGACGAACATCACAAATAACGTATGTAGGTCGGGTGAGGATTGTCCGCCTAGCTAGAGCGCAGCCTCTTGATGATGTCCAGGGCTTGCTT
>MDTD01128082.1_pt1 | contig 13125 bp, 10 predicted proteins | sample 811221 | NCBI WGS metagenome assembly MDTD01 (sample SAMN05326646, study PRJNA326480) | marine metagenome | isolation source: seawater | place: Pacific Ocean: South West | collected 2011 | reverse complement strand
CTTTCAATTCTTCTTTTACAAGTCCTGCAAGTTTACCATAACGTTGATAGTTTGCTTTACCTGTTAATTGGATCAATCCACGTCCGATATACAGACCACCATCTCCAGGCCTTGTATTACCCATACCTGGACCAATTTTACTTGTGTAACCATATACAAGTTCAAAGAATGTTGTTTTATCTTTTTTAATTTCTGTTAGTTCTCCGTCACTTACAGTTCTTGCGGCACTGAATATAGAACGGATACGTTCATTACTTGTTCCGCCGTATCCTTTTTCTGTTGACAGTTTAAGTCCTGATTCTGTTTCTGCTGTAGCAATAGCCGCATACACTTGTTCTTCTGTGAAGCCTTCAGCAAATAAAGCCGACGCAAATACTCTTGATATTTCTTGTTTGCTAACTTTTACTGGTTCTGGATCAGCCGGAATATTTGCCGCCGCAATAGGATCAAATCGTAAACTGCCTTCTGGCTCTCCGCTTGTGTTAAATGCATTTGGCTGATTACCACTTGCAATTACATATCCGCCTGGCGTTCTGTTAAATGTATCTGGTGTTGAAGGTGGATATGTTTCTGGTGGATCAACTCCTGCTCTAGTTTGATCTGGTGTATATTTTAATGGGTCATAATGTTCATGTTCAAACCAAGGCTCGTGTTGAGGAACGCGGCTTGCTTTTAATGCAATTTCTGGCGGAGTAGGATCTACTACAAATGGTGCTGGCGGTATTATAGCCGCTGTAGGATCTGCTGGGTCTACAGGTATAATATTTTGAATATCTATATTGTTACCTAGTGAGTAAATTAACATGTCTGTGCCTGAACGCAGTGATAATTGATTGTCTGTCTGTAGTTTCATATTAGCAACACTTTTGAAATCCATTGTGTTGCCAGATTTCATCGTTGTTTTTAATGCACTTGTTTGATGTATTTCACCTTCGGTGCTTATAAAACTATTACCTAAAGCCTTCATATGATAGTCGCCGTCTGTAGTAATTTTTACTTCGTTATGTCCTTCAATACCAATGCCAGCAGTACTACCTAATGAAAGTTGATCTCCTGAAGAAATGTTTTGTTTTTCAACAGCAATTAACATACCGTTTTGATTTGCATATATTACAACATCTTCGGCACTATTCATGTTTATATCTTTACCACTGTTTAGACTAAATTGTGTTCCTGTAATCATACTTGTACTGTCATGAGAACTTGTTCTAATTTTATTTGCAACTACATTTACATCTTGACCTGCTGTAAGATTAATATCTCTATCTGCTGTAAAATTTAGATCCTGTTGAGAGTGTACACTAATACTGTCCGCACCATATATGTCAATTTTGCCATTACTAGTCATTTCAATCCAACTAGTACCTCTTGCATTTGCAATATAAATTAAATCTTCAGAATTGTGTAATAATATTTGATGTCCTGTCCTTGTACGTAAACGCAAAAGTTCGTTGTGTGGTCTAGTTACATCTCCGCCTTCTTCTTGTGCTTCAATGTTAGCATACTCCATTGCTGTATCTTTAGGATGACCTTTTCTTAAAAATTTGTCATCACCATCATCCATTACAAAACTAGAACCACCTAATCTACTCTTAGGAAAATTTAATTTGTTTCCTTTAAATCCTATTTCTGCTTTAGGTGCGCCTTCGCGTTTATCTAAAGGTCCAGGAGTACTCCATCCAAATACTGCACTTGGTAATTCTCGTCTTGCACTAGAACTTGTAAGTCCTCTTGTTTCATCATCACTTAAACCAGAAACAATATATCCTTTTAGTAAATCTAAGTGTGTAGGTTTTCTATGTGTAGTAGGTTCCGGTGTAGGATCTGTTGTTGTAAGTTTGTTGTATTCAACTGCTGGTCCTTTTTTATCGTAGTCTTTTAATAAAGATGTTGATGCGTATCCTGGCGTCATAAAATTCATATATTCGTCTTGGACACATCCTATCCAATAACATTTACTTGTACTTCCTTCTACAAAAATAACAAGAACTCTTGTACCTACGTCTGGTGGTACTGCCCAAAATCCATAACTTTGTTGACTGTTTCTATATCCTTCGTTTTTGCTGTTGCCTCCTACAGGTGTTACACCGTAAAATGGACTGAGGTACATTGCTTCCATAACTTGTCCTGATCGTTCAGGCTGATTACCTGAACTAGTTGTTTTTAATAATTCAACTTGCAATGTACCCATGTATTTGGTATCTAAATTGTTTACAACGATTGCTTCAAAAGGACCAGTTTGACTTGTATTTTTTGGTCGAGATCTACGAATATCTTCAAAAGCCATTTTATGTTGGTCCTATATTTTTTAAGTTTGTATTAAGTTCTGCTAATTTATTTGCATTTGCTGTTGCTACTGCTTCTAAATTATTTGGAATAGTCATATTAACTGTTGGCACTGTTTTTGCTAATTTTTGTAAACTAGGTACGTTGCCAACTGTGTCAGTTAGTGTTGTTCCAAACTTTCCTAAAACATCGCTTCCATTTAAATTTACCTGACTTAGTGTTTCACTGGCGAAAGATGTGGCGGCATTTTTTAAATTATTAAATTCTGCGCCAATTTTTCCTAATTCTGCGAAACCAACTTGTTCTTGTAATGTTTTTAAAGACTGACCAATTCTGCCAAATGCATCTAATGCAGGCAAACCTAAAGATTGTGCTTGCTGTGAAACTAAATCATTCAATCCTTGATAGCCAGGCAACAGTAATTCTATCTGTTTTTTTGCTTCTGCTAGATTTTCAGTAGTGCCAGTTGCTATTGCCGCATCAGAAACTTTCTTTGCGTAATCAACTGCTTTTTCGTTCATTGATTGACTTGCTTTTGAAGTTTCAATGATTGCTCCAAGATTTTGTGTGACAGGCTGTTCTGTTTGTGCTCTTACTCTAGTCATTTGTAAAACAGTTGTATACATATTTTCGTTTATTAAATGATTTACTTGATTTACACGATAAAGTCCACTAAATGTATCTACTATAATTAATTCTTCAGGAAAAATATAATCACCCCTTTCAGGATCAAAGTCAATAGGTGTTCTAAATAATACATTGACATGTAATTCGCCGTTTGCATAATTAGCGTGACCATCTTGAGTCATGTTAATATAACTGGTTTCTTTAGCGTGGTAATTTCCAACTCCATTATCTGACAGATAAAACGGATCGCCCATAATAGTCATATCAACTTTAACCATATCAACTAAAGAATTCATAAGTCTGTCGTTAAACATTCTTGCTATGCCTATTTCAGAATTATCAAAACCTGAACCGCCAGCATTACCTGTATTTGTATTGACCACATCTGCTTGTGTAGCCGCGGCTTCTCCAGGAGGTAAACTTCCTCCTGCGGCATTTGTAACGTATTGTTGCTCAGGTGCTCCTGTAACTTGTGTGCCTGCCGCTCCTGTAGTCTGTGCGGCTGTTGATGAACCTCTATCTGCTGTTATCGGATAGATAAAACTTTGGTTGTAAGCAATTTGAAAGTCTAATACATCTTTGTTTTTGCCTGTGTATATATAATTGTATTCTTTCGCCGCTTGTGCTTTTAATTCACCTATTCCCTTACTTGGTGCAGTTGGTGCTGAAAAGACACTATGGTGTACGTAATAAGGAACAATCCTGTAAGTATATACGGAAGGTACCTTTCCTGTTTTTGCTATTTCACTATTAGTTGGAACTGTGTATACATCTGTTTCAACCCTGTACCATTTGATATATCCAAATGGATCTTTGATATCTTTCAACTGATCAGCAAGTTCACGTCCATACATACTTGTTATTAATACTTCTTCAATAATTTCTTGTAGTCTGGTACCTGCACTAAATTTGTAAGTTCTAATTTCTCCATCGAGTTTCATGTTTGCACCAGCACGAGCAAAAATTGGATATTTTGCTTGGAACGCTTCATTCTTCTTTGCTAATTCTTCATTGTCTTTTTTAATTTGTTCATTAGCCTCTCTAACACGTATTGCTTCATTTGCTACTACATCTGGAGGTCCTGATCCTGCAACATACTTAGGCTCAGGCATAGGTTGTGCTCCGCCCTCAAATGGGCTGTCAAGCATTTTAGATGCTCCTATTTCATTTTGACTAAAAGAACTAGAGGCATATTTTTTCATCAGTTGATCTAGTCTGCCAGCATTTTTAACATTACCTGACAAAGTGTGTAGATATTCGTCAAAATTTTCTGGTACAGGATCTTCGCCACCGCCTATACTTTTCCAATACCCTTCTAAGATCCTTGGACTTGTAACTTGTTCATGTGTTGGATCTGTAAATCCTCCATCATCTAATCCTCCATACCTTGGATCCATTGTTGCAGAACTATTTGTTTCTGCGTTTGCAGTAGGACTAAAAGTAGATGCTCCTTCTTTTGGGAAAATAATTACAAATTGATCTGCAACTGCTACTTGATCTGCTTCTTGCATTTCTAATAATCTTGCATTCATTATACTTGTTATACTTTTTCCTCCAGTTTGTAATATTTCTCTAACAGTTCTTCCGGTAATTGCTACATCAGTTTTGATTTGTTGTACACTATCACGCAATGCACGTTCGTTCCATGCAATGGCTTCTACTTGATATATCGAGCCTCCTTCATTAACTGAAAATTGTGATGTTGTTAATGAAATAGGAATAAGTCTTCTTGCATATGGTACATCAACTTGTGTACCATCGACTGAAAGCCCTTTAAAATCTAATTGTAAGGCAAAACATGCAGTTGTATAATCTTGAAATCCTGCTTTTGCCGCGGCAACGCTTAATGCTTGATAGAATAACCCCATACTGTAAGGTTCTTTAATTTCAAAACTTATTTTTGTTGCATTACTGTTCATACCGTAAGATAAACTTGGTGTAATGTTTGCACCTATGTCTAAATTATCAATGTAAAATTCTACATTATTGCCTAATGCAATTTCTACTTGTGTTTTTTGTTTTTTTGAACCTGCTCCGCCCCCACTTTGACATATAATATTATTCAATCCTGTTTTACGATACGTATTATCTGGATCGCTTATTTCCTTGTGACTTAATGCCGCTAAAGTAATCAAACAATTCATACTTGCAAAATTTTCTAATTCATTTGGCCAAGGTGGTTGAGAAACACCAGGCACTAGTTGTCCTGCTTTTGTTGTAAATCCTATAGGTCCTGGTTTTGATTTTAAATTACTTTTGAAGGATTTTGGATGCATTGATGCAAATAAACTGCCGTCTTTTGGCATGCTACCAAATCCTTCAACTTGTCCAAGGACATTGCTTAAACCTTCTACCTTAAATTGATTTAATTTATTGTTTATGCCGCCTTGAATATCTGCGGCAATATCAGGAATTGCAGAACCAATTTGCTGGAACTTGCTAGTTACTTTATTCACTAGTGACGAAAAACTCAATTTATACTCCTAGTACGTTTCTTAGTGTAGGACCTTTTGGTAAAAATATTTGTACGCCTGCTTCCATATCAAATACAGGATCTTTAATTACATCCATATTTCTTTGTGCAAACACCCACCACAATTTACTGTTTCCATATAAGTCATATGCAAGTAAATCTGGTCTATGTGTATACTGTGTTTCTATTGTATACAAAAAATCATCTGGTTCTGCAGGAACTGGACGTATTTCAAATGTACCTAAGTATCTATTATCTACAATAGGTGTATTTGACCACGGACTTGCTTTACTATAAGATGCTGACATTATACAAATCCTCTGTTGCTAATTAAGTTTCCGTTAACAAAATCATTTAAACTGAATTGTTCAACGTGTGTTCTGCTGTAAATTGGTTGAAGTGTTACAGCCATTAAACTTTGAGTAGGAACCCATGTGCCTGGGCTTCCTTCAGGAGATCCTGCTTCTCCTGCTCCAATATTAGTTTTCATATAATCAACATCTTGAGGTAGGTCAACGTTAAAACTTGTTACTACACAGGGAACATTTTTGAAAACATATTCTCCATAACCATTAAATTTTACAATTGGTGGCGGATTTCCTGTATCTGCTCCGTTATCACCATAAAACATTTTTGTCAATGTTCTTAAAAATGTTACTGCCGCTACCCAATATTCTGCATCTTCATTTGTTTCAATAAAAAAGTCACCTGATACTGTTATAGCGTCCACAGCGGAGTTCTGATAATTGTAAAAAGGATAATTAGTATGTACAGGTTGCATTGAAGAATATGATGCACTGTGTGAAAATATTACCGATGGAGTAAACGGAAATATCATTCGCTCACCTGAATCGACTAAAGGATTTAATAAAGAAGAATTTAGTTCTCTTATAACTGGAGGAATAGAAATACTTACACGCCAATCATTATCGCCTTGTTTATCTATAACTTTTGCTTCTGAATACGCTCGCGAAGTAGGCACACCATCTTTAGGTAAATTACCTCTACGAACAAATGATGAAAATTCACCTGCATCAGGTGGATGTGGAAGTATTTTTTTTGCTTTTTCCTTTATGGCGCTTTGAGCAATAGATATACCATTGTCAATAAAATGATCAATGTGCGGATTTCTAGTATATTGATTTGCCATATTTTTACTCCTATTAGTATTATTTAGTTGACTTTTTTATATACGTAGTTTATAATGTATGTAATACTTTAAAAAACCGGAGCCTCAATGAGAAAAACAAATTATTTAAACAACAAAGATATCTTAAAAGAGATACACAAGTCTAAAAGTACGTTTTGTAGTTATACAGACGACGATTATGCAGATTTTGACATAATTTTATCAGATATCGGAAAAATTAACATACGCACTATTGCAGAAGCCAAGCGAAATAAGGCAAAAAAACAAAGTCAATTGGCATTTGAGACTAGAAAAGCGGCTGGTGAAAAAATAAAACAAGCAGATTGCGAAGTTGACTATAGAAAAATTACTAAAGAAGAACTAATTTTTAGAATTATGACATTTGATCATATTCCAGAAGAGCCTGGACGTAAGAAAAACCCTAAAACTGAAGCAGATAAGAAAATAAAACTTAATTTTCCGCCATTTCAACACTATAAATTCAACGAAAACGGAGAATTAGTGTGTGTAGGCAAAAGTCATTGGGAAGGTGGCATGGAAAATGGTGCATTTTCAAAATCACACGGAAAAGCAACAAATAAACTTGCAATGATGTGGATGAAACTGTGCGATAGATACGCAACACGAGGAAATGTACGAGGATATACATACAATGACGAAATGCGTGGTCAAGCAATACTACAATTAGCACAAATAGGCTTACAATTTGACGAATCAAAAAGCCAAAACCCATTTGCATACTATACTGCGGCTGTAACAAACAGTTTTGTCAGAGTAATCAACCTTGAAAAACGTAATCAGAATATAAGAGATGATATACTTGAAATGAATAACATGAATCCTAGTTATACAAGACAACATGCTGGCGAATGGGAAGCATCACAAAAAAGACAAGAAGAATTAAACAATAAAAAATAATCACTTGACATTGTTAGGTTTTTAAAGTATAATATTATTGATTAAGGAGTGATTATAAGTGTTTAAAAAAGCGGCTGTCTTTACTGATATTCATCTTGGCCTAAAGGGCAATAGTAAAGTACATAATGATGATTGTGAACGATTTGTAGATTGGTATATTGAACAAGCCAAAGACAATAATTGTGAAACTGGTATATTTTGTGGTGATTGGCATCATAATAGAAACAGTCTAAACCTAACAACAATGGACGCAACAATTCGTTGCATGAAAAAATTAGGTAGTGCATTTGAAAAATTTTACTTCTTTGATGGTAATCATGATCTTTATTACAAAGATAAACGTGATGTAAACTCTACAGCCTTTGCTACTTACATTCCTGGTATTACTTTTATTGAAGAAATATATCAAGAAGATGATGTTGCACTAGTTCCGTGGCTGGTAGGAGATGAATGGCGCAAAATAAAAGACATAAAAAGCAAATATATGTTTGGTCACTTTGAACTTCCAAGTTTTTACATGAATGCTATGGTGCAAATGCCAGATCATGGTGAACTAAAAGCAGAACACTTTCAACATCAGGAATATGTATTCAGTGGTCACTTCCATAAAAGACAAAAACAAGGCAAAATACATTATATTGGTAATGCATTTCCTCACAACTATGCAGATGCATGGGATGATGCAAGAGGAATGATGATACTTGATAGAGAAAATAACAAAGAGCCTGAATATCTGAACTGGGACGATTGTCCTAAGTATAGGACAACTACATTAGGTAAACTTCTTGATCCGAATCAAGACATTATAAAAAGTAACATGTATTTGCGAGTTACTATTGATGTTCCGATCAGTTATGAAGAAGCACAATTTATTAAAGAAACGTATATCTCACAATATGGTTGTAGAGAAATTACACTAATTCCACAAAAACAAGTTGAAGAAATAAGCACAAATTTAGACATTACACAATTTGAAAGCGTAGATGAAATTGTTTCGAAAGAAATAACTGCAATTGATTCAGATAACTTCAACAAGAAAATGCTATTGGACATTTATAACGAACTATGATACGAATTAAAGATTTAACCGTAAAAAACTTTATGAGTGTGGGTAATCAAACCCAGGCTGTTGACTTTAACAAAGAACAACTAACACTTGTACTTGGTGAAAACTTGGATCAAGGCGGAGATGATAATGGTTCACGTAACGGTACAGGTAAAACAACAATTATTAATGCGTTAAGTTATGCATTATATGGTATGGCGTTGACAAATATTAAACGCAACAACTTAATTAACAAAACTAACAGCAAAGGTATGTTAGTTACTTTGCATTTTGAGAAAGATGGTATTGATTATCGTATTGAACGTGGTCGTTCACCTAATATAATGAAGTTTTATATTAATAATCAAGAACAAGAGCAAGTAGATGAATCGCAAGGAGATAGTCGCAAGACTCAAGAAGCAATTAATACACTGTTAGGCATGAGTCACGACATGTTTAAACATGTTGTTGCACTCAATACGTATACAGAACCATTTTTAAGTATGCGTCAAAACGATCAACGTGCTATTATTGAACAGTTGTTAGGTATAACTATACTTTCAGAAAAAGCAGAAAAACTAAAAGAAGGTATTAGACAGACTAAAGATACTATTACACAAGAAACACTTAAGATCGAAGCAATACAAACATCAAATAGTAAAATAGAAGACACTATTGCAAACCTAAAAGGGACTCAACGTGCTTGGCTTGCTAAAAAACAACAAGATGCAGATAAACTTATAACTGCAATCGACGAATTAGAACACTTAGACATTGATTCAGAACTAAATGCACACGAAAAACTTACACATTGGAACGAACATAACAATGCTATTTTGGCTCTTAGAAAAGAATTAAGCACATTAGAGCCAGCACTACAACGTGCAGACAATACTGTTGAAAAAGTCAATAAAGATATCGCAGAACTAGAAAACGCCAAGTGTTATACATGTGGTCAAGAACTACATGCAGATAAAAAAGACGAAATTAGCGAATTAAAAAACAAAGAACTCGAAGATGCTATTGCATATCAAACTGAAATTAAAAATAAAGTAGCAAGTGTAGAACAAGGACTACAAGACATTGGTGATATCAACGGCAAGCCAACTACATTTTACGAAACTGCAAAAGAAGCATATGAACATAGGCAAAATGTTGACAGTTTAAAGACAGCATTGAAGAATAAACAAGACGAAGTTGATCCTTATCAAACACAAATAGATGAACTTAATAACACAGCAATGCAAGAATTAGACTATAGTGCGATAAATGACTTGACAACTTTTAAAGATCATCAAGAATTTTTACTGAAACTATTAACCAACAAAGATTCGTTTATACGTAAAAAAATAATTGATCAAAATTTAGCATATCTAAACAACAGACTTACATATTATTTAGATAAACTTGGATTGCCACATCAGGTTGTGTTTCAAAACGACTTGAATGTAGAAATAACACAACTTGGACAAGACTTAGACTTTGATAACTTATCAAGAGGTGAGCGTAATAGACTTATCCTTGGTATGAGTTTTGCATTTAGAGATGTTTGGGAAAGTTTATATCAAAATATTAATTTATTATTCATTGACGAAATGATTGATAGCGGTATGGATACAGCAGGAGTTGAAGGTGCATTGGCTGTACTCAAAAAAATGGGTAGAGAGCGAAGCAAAAATGTATTTTTGATATCTCATAAAGATGAATTAATTGGAAGAGTAAATCATTTAATGAAAGTTGTAAAGGAAAATGGATTTACGTCTTACGAAAACGATATAGAAATAGTAGAATAATGATATTAGATAAAATTAAGGCACGTGGCGATGAACTTGCAATGTTACAAGGACATGATAGGCTACAGTACTTGGTTGATCTAGCAAGAGAAGTTGAACCTTTAGATGATAAAGACAAAACTGAAGAAAATAAGATAAGAGGATGTGCAAGTAACTTGTGGGTTACTGGAAAACAAAATAAAGATGGTACTGTAGTATACAAACACGACGGTGACGCTTGGATTACAAAAGGAACTGCTAAAGTAATTGTTGATTTAGTGAATGGTGAACGCAAAAGCGAAGTAGCCAACCTATCATTAGACAGTTTTAAGCCATTGGGCATTAGAGAATTACTAACAATGCAAAGACAAGTAGGATTTGGTAGTTTGATTGAAAGAATTATAGGTATAGCAAAACATGGATGATACACACGACCTATTAACAAAAGCATATATGGAGTATTTTAAAGAGAATGAACATTTTGAAGACCGTGTGTCTTATAGAACACACAGGGCAAGCAGAGCATGTTTGCGAAAAATAAGAAAATTAGCAAAAATCCGCATGGACGAAATCAACGAAAAGTTCAAAACCAAAATCGAGACCGAAAAAAAATAGACCCGGTAAGTACGTTCATGCAATGGACTTATCAGGGTGAACATATAGACGAAATACCAGAAGAATACGAAGGATTTGTTTACCTTATAACCAATATTAAGACTGGGCAAAAGTACATAGGCAAGAAACTAGCAAAATTTAAGACTACAAAACCACCATTAAAAGGCAAAAAAAATAAAAGACGCGGAAAAAAAGAAAGTGATTGGCGTGACTATTGGGGCAGTTCTGATAGACTCATTGCTGATGTTGCAGAATTAGGCGCAGAAAATTTTACTAGAGAAATACTATACCTGTGTAAAGGTAGAGGCGAAATGTCCTATATAGAGGCAAGAGAACAATTTGATAGGCGAGTTCTAGAAAAAGATGACTACTACAACGGTATTATAAATGTACGGGTAGGTGGGTCAGACAAATTAAAAAAGGCATTGCTAGAACATAGCATTAAGGCAAAACACTCCAACACATAAGGTTAGCGGGCCAGTTTGTAATACCGCTGAGAAAGAGCATCCGTACAGGAGCACTCGTACACGTTGAGCGGCGTTCGGTAGTAGAGCGTTTGATTGGCGTAGATTGTATGTTGGCGATCAAAACACTGTGAAATACATAAAAACTGTAGCACTCGGAACGAAGCAACAGGTAGCGAAAGCGATGTCGACGTAGGTTGGGAAAGGTCAGAGCCCATTGTATAGCAGATAAACACCTACTTCCAGTCTTGGCTGTGACGGACTCACATGAAGTTCAAGATTAGATGGAACCGTAAATTGGTTCCGTCTGACTGAAACAATCTACATGAAGCAATTACAATGTTACTTCGTAACATTGCTTTAATTCATATTCATTACTTCTATCACACAAACGAAGTGTATAGTTTGAGCGTTAGCGAAAACTTATATCTACGGAGTAGATATACTAAATAGTAGTAACATGTTAAGGATTTTACAATGAATGTTCATGATATTATTTTAAATGAGAAACAATTAGACGAAAAACCCACGAGTAGCATAGGAAACTTTGCAAAAAAAGTGGCTAGTAAGGTAACAACTGGCGGAACTAGTGCTAGATTAGGCGGAAGTGCTGAAATGGGCTCTAAAGCAAATGAAATTTATAAAGATCTTGCTAGATGGCAAGGTATTAATCAAAAAAATGATAAAAATATGACCGCACAGGATTTAGCGGCATTCATGAAACAACATCAATTAAGTGCAGGAGGAATGAATCTTCCTGATGGTATACTTCCTAAAAAAATTATAGATGCGGCGCTAAAAAAAGCGGCCGCTAACGCTATCACCGGCGGCAATGCCGCTCCTGGCGGAGGTGTTGCAGGAGCCGCACAAAAAGCAAGTGGTGCAATAGGTGGAGCATTAGATGCTATGGCCAAAGGCGCAGGAGTAAAAGGTGTAGATAAAAAAGACACAGGTGCAGGTGGTAGTGCAGGTGCAACAGCAGATCCAAAAGTAGCACAACTAAAAAACAAAGGCGGTATTTCACCGGATATTCAAGCAATGATAGATAAACTTACACCAACAGAGAAAAAAGCGTTAGCAGGAGCAATATAATGAAACTGCAAGAAGTTACAGCATATAAATTTAAATCACAAACAATATTAAATGAAAGTTGGCAACAACTTTCAGAATCACAACGTATCTATATAGGAAATTGGGAAAAAACTGTTTGGCCATTAATGGAACAAGTAACTCGTTTATACGAAGCAGAACTTACTCCTAATCAAATCAATACTATTTTTGCAAACGCAGAAACAGTAGCAGGAAAAGATGGCGGAAATTTAACTGCATTAGGTAAAGCAGGAAAAGTTACATCTGAAGTTACAGGCAAAATGAAAGCAGAAATTGACAAACTGCTTAAAGCCGCACAAAACTCTGGACCTGTAAAAAATGCTGATCAACAATTTGAAAAATTAAAAACACAACTCAAAACAAAACTTGAAGGTAACCCAATGGGTACTAAGATTCTTCAAGGTGTTGAAAAGTGGGGACAGTTTGCAAAAGACAATCCTGCTAAGAGTGCATTTATAATCGGTGCAATGACATCTGTACTTGCTTTTGCAAGTGGTGGTATTGCAAGTGGTGCCGCAATTGGTTTCTTCTTAAAGTTAGCAAACAATACTATTAAAGGAGATGCCCTTTCAACAGCGGCTGGTAAATCGGTTAAAGGTGCGGCACTTGGTGCAGTGGCTGGTGCTATTGGAGATGCTATTGGAGAAATATTACCTCCAGAGATT
>MDTD01071797.1_pt1 | contig 13125 bp, 9 predicted proteins | sample 811221 | NCBI WGS metagenome assembly MDTD01 (sample SAMN05326646, study PRJNA326480) | marine metagenome | isolation source: seawater | place: Pacific Ocean: South West | collected 2011 | reverse complement strand
GCTGAAGATAAATTTTGTTTTATTAATTTACATTTTTTATAATAATATTGTTTATATTTATCACAATCATATTTTAATCTACCAAAATTATAAAATCTATTTTTTTCTGTATCTGTTTTAAATAAATAATCAACCCTTTCACAAATGTAATTAAAATCAAAACCTAAGATATTATATCCTGTAATAAAATCAGGATTATATTCATTAATAACATTACACCACTCTGATAATAATTCTTTTTCTGAATTAGAACAAATTACTTCTATATTTTCTAAATCATCACATATTTTTTCTTTTAAGTGATCTGGTTTAATTACTATAATATTTCTTTTAATTTCTCCAGTTCCAAAATTATAAAATACTGTTCCAATCTGTATAATTGGATCACCTTTAATAATAATTGGATTATACTTTTTATTTTTTAAAGAATCTAAATCTGGAATTAAATATTGTTTTATTATTTTATCTCTACATTTATTATGATTTTCTATATTATCTAATTTTTCTATAAATTCTTTACTTACTAATTCTAAATTATTAATTGATTTTTCAGTTGGTAAACCATTTTCTGTATAAATTCTATTAATTTCTACATTATGAGTTTCTATTAAATCTTCAGCAAAAGCATTTTTACCTGTAAATGCATAATCAATAATATTTTTAATTAATTCTGATTTTTCCGTCCAATCTACATCCTTATAAATATCATTAATTGTTTGGTCAAAATAGATATTATATATCTCCATTGCTAATTTTTTCATATTTTTAGTAGCTAATGGAAAATCTCCGTGTGAACTATCACATTCAATATCATAAGAAGCTATAATATAATTACTAATATCTGATTTATCTAATGGTTTAATATTTTTAGTTACACAAGTTATTTCTAAAGAAGCTTTAAAACTCATTGAATCAATATCTTCAATTAAATCATTATTTCCTTTATCTGTATCTATATTTAATGTAATCCATCCAGATGGATTAATTTTACTATGATGAATAAATTTAATCATTGGATGAATATTAGCTTCATATAAATTAGATTCAAATTGTTCACTTTTAGATATATTCCTCCAGTTATTTATTAATTTACTTTTATTTCTATTATCATTAAAACATTCTATAATTATTTTTTTTGTATTCATATAATCTCTGTAATTATTGAATGTTAATTTAACAAATTTATATTGCTGAATATCATTTTCTTTATTAATATTATATCCATAAAAGTCTTTATAATATTGTGGATTATCTATTTTTATTTCTACCCTTAATTTATACTTTTTTTTCAATTCAGGAATAAATTGATTATTAATTGTAGAAGAATTCCATAATTCAGGTACTTTAATATAAAAGAATGGTTTAAAATCTGTTATATGAACTATAATATCTTTATTATCTGTTGTTTTACCATAAATAGTAACTACAAATACTTTATCTATATCATCAGAAGAAATGTCAAATATTTGTAGATCATATGTAGATTTCATTTTGTTTATATTATTCTATTAATAATTTTTTAAATACAAAATTCAAATTAAAATATAATAAATAGTATCTATATGAAAGAAATTACAATATTATTTTTAACTATTTTAGGGGTTATTGGCTCTGTTAGTATTTATAATAAAAATAAAAATGTTACAGTCTTAAAATCTACAAATGATAATAGAAAATATCGATTATTAGATTTACCTGGAAAAGAAAAATGTATGGAAATATTAGTTCAATTAAATAAAAATGTAATCCAATTATTAAGTTATGTTAAAAATGAAGAAAGGGAAGGAATTCAAGATTTATTAGATAATTATAGACCTGATAGTTTATGTGAAAATTTAGAAAATAGATCATTGCAAGCATATTCATTAAATAAAGGAGAAGAAATTTGTTTATGTCTTAGAGAACCTGAAAATGAATTAGAAATAATAGATGATATGAATACATTAATGTTTGTTTTAGTACATGAATTATCACATTTAATGACAGATGATATAGGTCATACTAATAAATTTTGGAATAATATGGCATATTTATTAAAAAAAGCAAATGAAATTAATTTATATACTCCAATTAATTATAGTGTAACTCCAGTAATGTATTGTGGTGTAAAAATAGATGAAACACCTTATATTTTTTAATTTTTATAATATCTATATTATATAATAAATGAGTAAAAATAATTATTTAATTGATAATTATATACAAAAAAAAATTTATATAGTTAATCATAAAGAAAATAAATTTATTTTTTTAAAGAGCAATGTAGAAACAATTGATGTAATAAGTAAATTAAATAGAAATTTATCAAAATCAAAAGATATATTTTCAAATATAACAAATGAAGAAAAAATATTATTAACTAAGTATTATGGAACTACAATTATAAATAAATTGGACCAAATTAATTATATAATAGATGATTGGTTAAATAAAGATGATACAATATTTATGATATTACATAAATTAAGTATATATTGTATAGCAAATAAAAATAAAGAATTTACTATAAATAATTATACAAAAAATAAAAATAATGCTATTACTGGTGATTTTTTGTATTGTTGGTATAATAAAAATAAATCATTAAATTTAAATTATAATATGGATATTAAAAATCCATTAGAAGATAATAAAATAGATAAAAAATTTGTAGATAATACTGGTAATAAAATTTATGTAATTAATAATGATACATATAATAGTATATTAAATGATTATGATATAAAAAATGATGAATTAAATATTATTAGTTTATTTGATTTATTAGAATTAGATAATATTACAACTAATAAAAAATATAATAAAGATAATTGGCCAAAAGGTAATATAAATTTATATTTTAATGGTTATATAAATAAATATTTTCCAAAAATTAAAAATAAAGAAATTATATTAAATTATCAAAAATTTAAAACAGAAATAGAAAAAGAATATTTAAAATTATGTAAAATTATTTTTAATAATCAAAAATATATCCAATTAATTGATACATCTTATAATAATATAAAGACTGATGATAATATATTGATTGGTAAATATAATCCAGATTATATTAATATTAAAAAAGTAAAATTAACAGCAAGTCCATCAAAAGAATTAAATGTAAATATAAATAGATTATTTGCAGATACTGATTTAGATTTTAAATTTCCATTTGTAAAATTAGTTAGAGATGATTATACTGATACATGTTATAAATTATATGAACAATCTATTACATCTGATATAAAATATAAAGAATATCAAAAAAAGAAAACAGATGAATATATAAAAAATACTATTATTAATAGAGATTTATGTAGTAAATTTATTAAAGATGAAGTAAATAATACAACAAATAAATTTGCTTTTTATATAAGATTAAAAAATGTTTTTTCAATTATAATTATAGTAGAAGATAAATTTAAACAAAATGGTAATGATACAAATGGTTTAGAAAAATTATATATAAATTTAATTATTCATCAAAATGGAACAGTAAATATGATAGTAGATAATCATTATGATTTAGATATAGATTTAGATGTTATTAATAAATGTATTGATGAATGTAATAATTCTATAAAAGATATAAATGATTTTAAATTATATATTGAAAATAAAAATAATTTACCTTTATTTGATAATATATTAAACTTAAAAGATACAAAATTAGAATATTTGAATTTAAAACTAAAATATAATAATATTGATAATTATGATTCTAATTACTTACAAACCTATTTTGAAAATATGTATATCTATACAAGAGTTATTAAAGAAAAACAAATAGAAAAATCTGATGATACTATATTACTCAGATTTAAAAGAGTATCTAATTATCATAATTTAAATACAAAACAATCTATAATATCAACACTTAAAAATCCTATCTATGGATTAGATGAAGAAGATATTATTAAAAGTATTAAAGATATATTTGATATGGATGAAGAAATGGCTATTTTAGAATTAAGAAAATGGTCAGAATCTGTATCTATCAAATTAAATGATACTCAAAAAAATATATATACTCAAAATGCATCTGAACCAGGAGCATTAATAACAATTAGTAGATATATTAAAAATATTATAGTAAATATCGATGATATTAAAGATATGAATGAATATATAAATATAATTAAATTTTTAACAGTATCTTTCCAATTAGATAAACTAAATAAACAAAGTAAAAGCTTTAAGTATAATAAATTTTTTAGAGATACTATTAAAGGATTTGATATATATGAAAAATTAGAAGAAGAAAATAAAGGAGTTACTCTTAATAAAATAGAAGAAAAAGAAAAAAAAGAAATAGATGAAGAAGACGAAAATATGTATTTAATGAGTGGATTAAATGCTCCTGTAAATGATGAAGATGATTTAAATATTTTAGATGATGATGAAGATGATGAAGAAGATGAAGAAGATGAAGATGATGAAGATGATGAAGATGATAAAGATGAAGAGATAATACCGAGTAAAAAATCAAAAGAAACATCATCTGAATCAACAGAAGAATTTGTATATTCAGATGATTCTGATGATTCTTTAATTGGTGGAGGTAAAGATTTATTTAAATTATCTAGATATAACAGTAATTTATTAAAAGAAAAAGATAAAGGATTATTTGGATTTTCTACAAAAGTTAAAGATAAACAAGGTGTTAGTTTAACTTATGCAAGACAATGTCAAGCTGGTAATGATCAACGTATGCCTATTCCTGTAACAGATGAAGAATTAGAGATTATAAATAATTCAGAACATTTAGGTTCGGGTAAAAGATCATATAGAAATTTTATTAAAACAGGTTCAAATCCATATAAACAATTAAATTATATATGTCCTAAATATTGGGATATTAAACAAAATCTTAGTTTAGTAGATCCAGACCCATCAAATATGAAATGGGATATAAGTAAAATTATACCTGATAAAGATAAAAATTCTGTTATAGATTTAAATAAAAAAAGTGTTTTAGTTAGAAGTGGTAAACATTTTAAAAATAAAAAAGTAAATGAAATGGAAGTCAGATATTTACCAAATGGTCATCACCCATTAGGTTATGAATTACCTTGTTGTAATATAGCAAAAGAAATAAAAGAACAAGCGACTGTTTCTTATATATTAGAAAATCAAGATAGATTAAAAATATTAATACCAAATCATTATGGACAAATACCGAATAAATTAAAAGAATTATTTAATCAAGATAATAGATTTTTATCAGGGGATAGTAGATATATAAAAAATAATTCTAATTTGGAAAAAGATAGTAATCCAAATAAAGAAGGATACACTTGTGGATTTTTAAGAATAGGAAGAAAACAAAATCCAGATATATTATTAAATATTTTTACAACTATATATTATTCAGAATTATTAAAAGAAAAAAATTTATTAGTCAATAAACAAAATTTTGTTGATAAATTATTAGAAACTATATTAGATAATAATGAAAAAACAAATATAATTATTGATAATAATCTAATAAGTATATTTAAAGAATCTATATTAGGATCAGTTCTTTTTAAAAATAAAAATGTAGATTTATTTAATCTAAATATTACCAAATTTGTTAGAGATATTAAAGAAATTGTTATAATGTATCAGTTTAAAAATTATATAATAGATAATTTAAAAGTTAAAGAAACAAAAAAGGTAAGTAATTTTAATGCAGGTGATAAAGTATATTGGTTTAATAAAAAAGAGGTTAAATTTACTGGTATAATTAAAGAATTAAAAGATAAATATGCGATTGTTATAAATTCAGATGAGAAAGAGATTAAATTACCATTTAATAAAATAAATTTAGATAAAAATTTTGAGATAGATGATAAAGTGATATGGTTTGATAATAGTAATGTTATTTATGGTAATATTTTACAATTAACTCCTAAATCTGCTATAGTTAAAGTAGATATGAAAGATATAAATGGAAATATAAAAGTAGATTTTGACAAAATTACATTAGTTGAAGAAGGTTTAATAATTAGTTGGATAGATAAAAGTGGAGAAAATATAGGGAAGATAGTAAAAATAAATCCAAAAACAATAAATGTTGAATATCCCTTAGAAACATTTAAAAATAAAAAACAAATACCATATGTTAAAATAAATAAAATAGTAAATAAATCAAATATTCAAAAAGGTGGTTCAAATATAGTATTAGATTATAATAAATTAAAAAAGAAATATGATTTTGAAAAAACTGAAAATTACAAAATAATAACAAATGAAAAAGGTTCTCCATTCAAACTCTTATTAAGTGAAAAAAAAATATGGGATTATAATGGAGATTTATCTTATAGAAATTTGTTAGTAAATGATGTTGTTAATGTTTATCAAAAAATAGGTAAAAAAGAAAATAAAACATATAAATATCATTATACAGGTATAATTAAAAAAAGTACAAAAGATTATATATTAGTAGAAGATAATAAAGAAAAAATTAATAAAATAGATATACCTTATAGAATTCCAGAATTTCATAATATAGTAAAAGTATTTAAGAAAAATTATTATGTATCTTGGAATGCTAAAGTAAAGAATAATAAAATTAAAAAAACAGGAATAATAACTACTATTACTAATAAAAATATAACAGTAAGAACAGTTGAAGATGAAGTATTTAGTGTAGAATATAAAGATGTTATTTATACAAATAAATATAGTGAATTGGATGTAGAAAAAATAAATAAGATAGATGAGAGTCGTAGGAAAAATAAAGTTGATATGTTAAATTATTTAACTGAAATAACAGGTAAATCTTGGGATGAAGTAAATAATTCTATAAAAGACAATTATAATTATAATTTAGATATATCAAATTTATTAATCCAAATATTAACAAATTTAATAGATATTCAAAAAATTAAACAATTTACAATATTAATTAAAGATGAAATAAAGAAAAATTTATTAATATTACAAAAAGCAAATAATGGTAATTTATTTAATAATTACAAAAAAATAAAAGTTAAAAAAGATGCAAATCATTTACAAGAATTTAAAAATTTTACAAAAATATATTCTGTTAAAAAGAATTTTCCAAATAACATTATAGCAAAAATAAATAAATTAACTATTGAAGATTTAGTAGAAATAGATAATGATATTAAATATTTATATGATTTATATAATGTGTATAATAATTTTAATAAATATTTAGATGATGAAAATGAATATAAATTAGATGATGAGATATTACCAATAATCAAAGAAATAATAGAAAAAAAATTAAGTGAAAGTAAAAAAGATGTAAATTATAATATAATTATTTTTGAAGATATAAATGATGATATTAGAATAAAAATACCATCAGATAAATTTAATAAAACTAAAAATATAGATAAATATAATTGGACTCATATAACATATTTATTTAAACAAAATAATAGTTATGAACCAATCTATTTTAGAAAACAAGAAAATAATGAAATAAGTATTCTAAATACAAAACATGCTTTTATTAATAATACTATAGAAGTAATTAAACAAAATATTAAAGAAACTTTTCCAGAATCTAAAAATAAATTAGATTTATTTACTATTATGAAATATTTAAATCATTCAAAAGTTAAACCAAATTATCGACCAAAAGCTTTTATAATTAGTCCATACAATAAAATATCTCATATAATTACATCAAAAGAATATATAATACCCATAATACCAAATGGTATAGTAGAATATGAAGATATAGATTTAAAATATAATTGGAATGATATTACATTTCCATTTTATGCTACTGCTATTAATTATATTAAATATTTAAATATAGATATTAAAGGATATATAATAGAAAAAGATAAAATAGTTAATATTCTATTAAAAAATAATGTTTATATTCCGATTAATCCAGTTAATTATGAACCAAGAAAACATAAATATAGTATAAGTGGTTATAATAATTTATTAAATATAGATATTGAATTAACTAGTAAAGAAAAAGATAATCGAGTAATATTTACAGATAAATTTAATAATAAATTAGATTTATTAAATATATTTAATCAATCTGTAGCTTTTTATATATTAACAGATTTATCAGTTGAAAATTATAAAAAAATAGAAGATATATTAAAAGATGATATATATATAAAATATCATAAAAGGGAATATATATTTAATATATTAAAACCTTTGATAAAACAAAATATCATAACAATTTTAAATGAACCTACTAAATCTTCAAATAAAAAATATAAAAATTGTAATTCTATAAAAGATCCAGAAAAGTGTATATTTCCTTGTAGTTTAAATGAATATAATAAATGTAAATTATTTTTAAAAGATGAAAAAGTATTAAATGAGTTTATATTAAAATTTATAGAATTATTAATAATAAATGGATTAGATAATTTAAAAAATATTTTTGGTTACAAAATAGAAAATTATGAATTAGAAAAAACTAAAAATCCAGATGAAATATTTTTTACTTATATGATGTTAGATGATAATCTAGAAAAATACTTAGAATTTATATTTCAAAAAAATAAATATTTTGAAAAGAAAGTTTATAATTCTAAATTATTTGAAAATAAAAACATATTTGACAATAATATTATAAAATATTTAGAAAATTCACCATTAATAATAAGAAAAATATTTGGTAAAAATACTAAATTATTATCATATAATTTATCAGAAACAGAAGTATTAAAAAAGAATGGAATAAATATAGATAAAACACTAATAAAAGATAATTATGATTTAGATGATTATAAAAATTTATCAAATAAATTAGATAAAATATTTTTATTAATAACAAAAAAATATTCAAAAGATGTACTGAATTATAATTTATTTTTACTTGATGAAAAAATAAAAGACATTCAAAATAAAGAGCTTTATATTTTATTTCATAAAAAAGAAGGAAATGATTATAAATTATCAGTTGTAAATATAGATAATAATTCAAAATTAAATTTAAATGAATTAAAACAAAATGATGTATTTATAAATTATATAACAAATAATAGATATACTAATATATTAAAAATATTAGAATAAATTAATCTACATCATATTCTGTTAATTTTATATTTTTTACAGGAAAAATACTAAACATTATAAATAATATATATAATTCAATAATAGAATTTTTATCATAAATGTAAGTATCTGATAATTTAATATTATTATAATTATTTTGTGCATTATTTAAGCTTTGTTCTATCCTTTCTAAATCAAACTCTTTCATCTTTAAATTGCGTTATATAAAAAATAGTAATTTATTTTTTATATTAATAATGATTATAAATACAAATAATTGTCATGAAGCTATTTTAAATTATGTAGAAGAAAATACAGTTGAAATTAATACTTATGAAGATATGAAAAATACATATGCGAATATGATATTAGCTGATTATTATTTTATAATTGAAAGAGATTTAATTGCTGATATTTTAGTTGATTTAACTTATAGATTATCTTCAAATGCTACCAACAGAGGTCGTGTTATTGGAACAATTGATATGGAAGATAATGATGATAATCATAGTTATGATAGTGATTAATTTTATTTAATTAATTTCAAAATAAAATATAATTAATATATATATATATATGACTGAAGAATCATCTAATAATAATGTTCTAACATTTATATTAGTTTTTATGCTTGGTTTCTTTTTCTCAAAATTAATGCCTGATATTTGCAGATCAATGAATAAAGCTGGTATTATGAATGATGTTCCAAATCCTTCTAATGGTATAATTCAAGGATTTAATGTTGGTGGACAGAACTCGTCGCAGAATTCCACGACCAGGAGCAGCTGCAGTCTAGGCAACAGATAAATATAATTAATTTATTTTTTTTATTTAAATTTTTTTCTTATAAATTAAATTAAATTAAATTTAATTTAATTTGATATATATTTAAAGATAAATTAAACGATTATAATTGTATAACCATAAAAATGGATAATTTAAGAATATCTACTATTACTGCTTTATCAGGATTTGATACAAATATAGATTTAAAATCATTATATGATAATATTGAAATAAATGATAAAATTAGATTTATTCAATGGGGTGTAGATAATACAAAAGGAACTACAAATAAAGTTAATAAAAGACCTAGAAAAAATAAAAAAAAGAAAAATGTATTTTATAATCAAATAACATTACATTATTTTGTGAATAAAGTAATAAATGTAAAAATATTCAATAATGGAAAAATACAAATGACTGGATTAAAAGGTATAGAACAAGGTAAATCAGTAGTTGAATCAATTGGAGATATTATTAAAAAAATAGATAATAATATTAAAGATGATGATAAAATAGCAGATAATAAAAATTTTGTAGTAAATAAGTATGAAATAGTTTTAATTAATAGTGATTTTAATGTGGGTTATAATATAGATAGAGATATTTTGCATAGATTTATAATAAATATGAATATATTTTCTTCATATGAACCTCTTATATATCCGGGTGTAAATATTAAGTATTTTTATAATACTGATTATAATGATGGAATTTGTAAATGTTCTAATTTATGTACCGGAAAGGGGTGTGCTAGTGGAGATGGTAATTGTAAAAGAATAACAATTGCTGTATTTAAGAGTGGTTCTATTATAATAACAGGAGCAAATTCAATTAATCAATTATTAGAATCTTATTATTTTATAAATAATTTAATGATAACAAATAAAGAAAAATTTATTCTAAAATAATATATATATAGGGTTATAATGAATTGTACAAAATCACAATATACATTAATGATTATTATACTTATATTAATGCTTTATAATATTTTAAATCAACAAAATTTAGATGTAAATAAGAATAGTAGTTTAGATAATAATTTAATGATGAATGAAAATTTAATGATGAATGAAAATTATAATTATAGTAATAATAATACAGTTATAATTGATAGTAATAATAATAATACAAATAGTAATTTAAATGATAATATTAAAAATTTAAAAAATAGTAATTTAAATAATGTAATTGTTACAGATAATTATATATCTATTGATATTAAATATATATTAGGTAATAATACTATTAAAAATGTATATACTAAAAATACAGTACCAGAAAATTTAAAAAATGCATTAATACATCATTTAAAATTAATAATTTCAAGTATTATTGATCAAACATCTTTTAATTTAAATGATATGGAAAGAATATATGAAGAAATAGATGAATTTAATAATAGAAGATATGTAATAGTTTTTTTTGTATATAATTTAAATTATTTTAATTCAAATAAACTATTAATTGATTTTATAATTAATTTTGATACAGAATTTATCTATTTAAATAATATTAAAGAATTTTATAATTCTTATCCAAATCTAATAAATAAATATGATGATTTAGTTTATAATAGGGGTTATTTGTATAATAATACTCCTGATGATGATTTAAATGAAATTTTAAAAGAAGATTATTTAAAAAATTATAAATATGCATATTTAAGTGATACAAGTTTAGATTTTACAAATATATTTTTAGTTGGATCAGATAAAAAATATTTAAAAGAATTAAGTACAATATATTTACCAAATACCCAAGTTAATTTAACTGAAAATATATTTTGTGATAAATACAAAAATGGAATTTGGGATAAACATGGTAATTTAGTAAAAAATAATGAAGAATGTATATTACATAATAGTTCAACAACACAAAATATAGATGTACCTGATAAATTTCCATATTTTGGTAGTGATAAAGATACCAATTATTATTGGTTAATAGATGCTAGTAGAAATAATATTATACGACAACACGGTTATGCTATTTAGTATGTGCACTACAAGTAAAATATCCTAATTTACAATTTTTATTACATTGTTTTCCTTTATTTTTCCCTCTAGATATTATATGATTACATTTTATATTATCTAATTTAACTAAATGTTTATTTGTATTATCATAATGTATTTTATATTCTAATTTTTTTAATCCATTTACTACTGGTAAAAATTTAAAAGGAGCTCTACAAGTTGGACAAATATTTTTTCTTTGAAATTTTAAGCTTTTAAATAAACATTCATAATGAAATTCGTGACCACAATCTAATTTATGAATATATTTACTATCTAAATCATCCGCACATATTGGACATTCTTTATTCATTATAGTATATATTATAATACTATTAACTATATTTTAAATGATTTAAAAATATTAAAATTATATATATTGAAATGATATACTATAATGATATTGTTATCAAATGAATTTGATAGTAATTTATTATCTATTAAAAAAAAATTAAAATATAATGAAAAATTTACATTTGTTCCTATTAAATATAATAATTCAGATTTAGTAATACAAACCCCTAAATTATATTCTGAATATGGTATAAATAATAAATATAAAACTAAATATATAGATTTATCATTTATAAATATTGAAAATGATAGTAATATTCAAAAATTTATAGAAATATTAAACGCAATATATTTAAAAATTAATAAAAAATATAAAAGAGATACCTTTTTAAAAGTTTATAATAATAATAAATATATAAGATTAAAAATATTAAATAATGCTATTATTTATGATGAAAGAAAAAATAAAATAAATAATATTAATCCGAATACTTATGGTAATTATATTATTTATTTATATGGATTATGGATTAAAGATAGTATTATTTCTTATCAATGGAATTTATTACAAGCTAAGATAAATATACCATTATGTTTAAGTAATTATGCGTTTATTGATGAAATTAAAAAAAATATACCACCACCACCACCATTGCCGCCTCCCCCTTCTGCAAGTAAAAAATATATTCCAAAAAAAGTAAAAAAAAATAGTATTAATAAATTAATACAAGAAAATAAATTATATTTACCCCCAAGTTTAGATGAAATATCAAAAGTTTTATTACAATTTAAAAAAAATAAAAAATCTAATGTATAATATAAAAATAATGGCAAGATCATCCAGAAGAAGTGCCCGTAGATCCGCTCGTAGAAGTGCCCGCAGATCGGCTCGTAGATCCGCTCGTAGAAGTGCCCGCAGATCGGCTCGTAGAAGTGCCCGTAGATCGGCTCGTAGATCCGCTCGTAGAAGTGCCCGTAGATCGGCTCGTAGAAGTGCCCGTAGATCGGCTCGTAGAAGTGCCCGTAGATCGGCTCGTAGAAGTGCCCGTAG